>MDSQ01000078.1_pt1 | contig 16642 bp, 10 predicted proteins | sample 1008251 | NCBI WGS metagenome assembly MDSQ01 (sample SAMN05526597, study PRJNA338239) | gut metagenome | isolation source: Hindgut content | host: Naso unicornis | place: Saudi Arabia: Red Sea | collected 2016-05
TCTGAAAAGATTACTTGCTCTTTATCTCACCGCCTAAGAGGCGGGAGTATTAGAGCAAGTTCTTTCAGATAAAAATATTATAAATATGTCAAAAATATGTAGAAACTACTTCATTTGCATGTTATAATTAAGTTAGACTATATACACTTAAACTAAGATTGAGTGTCCTCAAATTTGAGGGGCTACCCCCCCCTCAAAAAAACGCTATATACATACGATCCGTTTACCACTGATAATCAAATTAAATAAGGGATAAATATCTATCGTAACAAATATTAAGGGGGGAATATTAATATGGGGAGGATATTATGAAAATAAAACTTATTGATTCCAAAATCTTTATAGTAGTTATAATTTTCATTATTTCAGTCATTTATATGACTAATTCCGCTATAAATTCTATTGATAACAGTAACGTAGATTTTATTAGCAAAATACAAGCAGAAGATGTTATTTCTCAATTAGAGTGGGATTTACACCTTTTACACGATACAGTTAATATTTTAGCCGAAGATACATACATAATTGATACATTAACTCAAATAAAAAATGAAGGGTATACTAGTGATGCAGGTAAGCAAATTATTCATCATATAGATAATGTCCAGCAAGTTATTATGCAACTCAGTTTTCTAAATAGTGTAGGTGTTCTTAGCTTAGATGGAGAATTTCTTATACATGATAACGTATTTATAGATAACTATATAGCTGCAGAAAGACCTTGGTTTGACGAAAGCATGTTAGATGCAAACGAGGCCGTTACTACAGGTATATACACACAAATAAATACAAATGAATTGGTGTTTAGTATAGTTAGGTTCATAAATGACCCCAATACCAACGAGCCACTCGGTGCAGTTATACTGGCTGCCTCATTAGATAATTTAATTGCCACACTAATAGAAAATTATCGTATTGCAGATCTAGACATTTTTATTGAATATGTAGATAGTACTGTTTATACTAATAATAAAATAGTCTCTTCTGAATTAAAAGGTAGTACCAATTTCACTGAAGCAGCTTTTTATAAAGATAGGAATATAAATTTTCTAACTTATTCTTTTTATACAGATAGGACTATAGATTTTCTAACTTATTCTACGCCATATCTTAATTTAACAATGGCCATAGACCTAGATGATTTAAAGGAAAATCCGCATGTTGTAGAAAATCACTATACGATTGTACTGAAGATTATTCTTCTAACTTGTATACTTATGCTTCTAATAATGGCGTGTTTAACATTTTTTGTAAAACCTGTTTTAGCAGCAGTTAATAGTCTGATAAATACTATAGAAGAATTAGGCGATGATTTTCCAGAATATACTTCAGATATTCGCAATATAGCTGAGCTTGCTCACATAATTGAGACAAATATTCCAAATAAAATTAAGTACCTCATGTACCATGATGACTTAACCGGATTGCCAAATCGTAAAATGTTTAAGCAGCTATATAGAACGTTTACTGCAAATGAGAAAGCAGCTTTAATCATGCTATTAGATATAAAAAACTTTAAGGGCATAAATGATAGTAGCGGAGATAATATTGGTGATTTGGTTCTTATTGATGTAGGAATAAAATTAAAAGAAATAATAGATAAAGAGGACGGTATAGTAATAAGATACTCTGGTGATGAATTTATTGTTATAGTACCGTACAATTGTCAAGATCTAGAATCATGTTATAGAACTAAAATACTATCTGTATTTCAAGAACCAATCATTTTCCCAGGCTCACGCCCAATACACATACGATTTAATACAGCTGGGATTATTAGTCCTTTCCATTGCTATACAGAAGAAGATATGATAACTAAACTATATGTAATGTTAGCACAAGCGAAAGAATTAAATACACCAGGATTGTTGCTGTTTAATCAGGAAACATATTCAATATATGTTAAAGAAGAAAGTATTAGAGCACACTTAAAAACTGCTATAGAAACAAATGAATTTGTTATATATTATCAACCTATTGTAGATGGCAATAGAGTAATTCATAAAGCAGAAGCTCTTATACGTTGGTTTAGCAAAGATTTAGGCTTTGTTCCACCAAATGAATTTATATTTATAGCTGAGCAAACACGTATGATACTAGAACTAGGCGAATGGATAATAGACCGTGTGGCACAAGATTTACAAATGCTATTAAAGGACGGACAGAATATACAAGTTTCTATTAATATATCTCCAATTCAAATAGTAGAAGAAGATTTTGTGCCACGTATAAAAGCTATTATAGATAAGTATAATATAGACTATAAGTATATTTGCTTTGAAATTACTGAATCCACTCTTATAGACGCAAAACAAATTGCTATGGCAAATATCAAAGCTCTACAAGAATTAGGCATTACACTTGCCCTAGACGATTTTGGTACTGGATACGCCTCATTTGGCTACTTAAATGACTATAACTTAGATATTATTAAGATAGATAAGATATTTGTTGATGATTCAACTCAATATCCTATTATAGATGGAATATATCGTATATCCGAAGCTCTTAATATGCAAATAGTTATAGAAGGGGTTGAAACCAAAGAACAATTTGACGAACTTAAAAAATTTGGACTTATACAAGGATACTATTTTAGTAGACCAGTTAAATATGATGAATTTATACAACTACTTTAAAGGCGAGAAAACTCTCGCCTGCAGACTGTAGACGATTAAATCTAGCTAGATAGATATGAACTATAATTATTAAAATTTACTTCTATAAAAAGCATAGTTTTTGTAGCAGGGTCAAGGGACGAAGTCCATTGGAGGGGTTTCACCCCTCCACCCCCGATTATAAGGATAACTCTAATAAATAACTATTTGTCAACAAACTGAAAAGCCCTTTAAGGGCTTTTTACGTTGTTAAGATTTGGTGATAATTATGCTACCGCCCAGATCTGGAATAGGTATTTTTGCCAGTTTGCCAAACTTATTTTCATAGTCAGTGATAGCTCGTTTTACTCCTAAGTTTAAGTTAGTATAACTATTAATAATGATATACCCGCCCTGTGAGAGGCGTGGATAAAAGTACCATAATCCTCTATAGGTATCATCGTATAGCCCTGTATCTAATGAAACAAGTGCAAAAATTTCCTCAAGTCCTTTTAAACTGTTAGGGAAATATCCTTGTTTAATAACACACTTTTCTTTATGAGGCATTTCTTCTAATATTGTAGTTGAACTAATATCTTTTAAATATTGTTGATATTCAGGGTCATCTATATCAGAGCCCATTTCATCAATATCCCCAAAAAGTTCTTTGTCTTCAAATACATTAAAAGTATCGAATAAATAAAGTTTTCTATTAGGAAATAGCGTATTAAGTTTTTGTGCCAAACCTCCTTTATATACTCCAAACGCAGCGAGTTCACCAGTAACATTATATAATTCTATTTGTCCTTTTAGTAATTCAAGAGTTCTATACCTAACGTATTCAAATATTTGTCCATCATCTGAAATGTCTGGTATTATAGTTGGATTTTTATTATCATACGCCATAGTATATATAACTCTAAGGTTAAGATTATGAGCGTTAACAACATGATTGTGTTTATCTACTAATAATGAAGTAGATAGATTATTCAGGAGCTCTGTATATATAGCAGGAATAATGATAATTTTATCTAATGGTACACCAAGTTTAATAATATTTAAGTAAGTCGTTATATATTGATTTGCGATAAGAATTTTATCAAACGCTTTGTTGATTACTTCTGCAGAAGTGAATACAGGAAGATCTTTAAATTCTTTAACCTCGCCTGAATCTTCTATAAATCCTATCACATCATAAATTTTAGTTATGTCATCGTACATTTGTTTGCAATAATGCCCTATGCCATAGACATATATTTTTTCCATAAATCTGCTCCTTAACGTTTCGTAGTATATTCTAAATTTGTTTCATACGTTTGTACATCATTCATATTATCGCATTCAAGCCATAATTCGTCTGTTGGTATAGCTTCAATAATATGACCTTGCTGTATTAAATGTTGCAATAATGTAGTCATATCCAATTTGTATAATGTCTTTTCCATAGGTAATTTTATAGCATCTTGTACCATATTCCACCCTGTAGGAGTGAATTTGATAAGTCCCATATATTGACCCGCTACATCATCTTTACATAAAGGTTGTTTACCAATTTCTATTAATCTGTGTCCTCTTAATTTAAAGGTTTCTAAATCCTCTAGTGGGTTATTAAATCTCATTGACCAAAGTTCCCAGAACTTAGTATAGTATGTTATAGAAATATCGCCAGAGGAGTTTTTAAGTTTTGTTATAACCGACGGTTTAAATAAAATATCTGAGTAAGACATGATACACGGCTCATTTTCTAACCATTCACTTGCCTTAGTAAGTGATACAAACATATTAGTAGATTCCCATTGTGCATTGTGAAAATATTTGACGTTAGGAATTTGTATTAATTCTTTTTTATAGCCTGTGACAATACCTATATCTGTACTTTTAAAACCAGCTTCTATAAAGGTTTTTACAATATGCTCAATAAGAGGTTTACCAAATAAAACTGTCATACATTTAGGTTTATTTGCTGTTTCAATACCCATACGACTTCCTCTGCCTGCTGCTAAAATAATTATTTTCATAGTTCTAGCTCCTTTTTTATTAAATCTAAATCCTTCAATTTAAATGGATTTTCTCGTTCGGGATGCCACATGATTGCTGTAATTTTATATATCTTATGCTTAATGTGTTCTATTGTTCCATCAGTTGAATATGAGAGAGGCAAAAGTTCAGCAGGTAAAGTTTTAATACCTAAGCTGTGGAAACTATTTACTTCTCTATTTATAACGCCAGTTAATTGATGTTGTATAGCAATATGTTTATTAATCTTTTTAAGCGTTCCACCAAAGAAACTAACTATCGATTGCATTCCCCTGCACACCCCCATTAAAGGTATGTCATAATTAATGGCATAGCGTATTAAAAAATTATCAGTAACATCTCGGTTAATAAATCTTCCGCCATATTCTACTGATGAATCTCCTCCTGTTAATATTATCGCATCAGGTGTTATAGTTTCTAGAAAAGTTGATAAGATAGCAATTTGATTAGGAACTGGGAATATTATTGCATCTAATGTAGTAAATAATTCGCCCCATTTAATATCTAGGCTATCTCTTTGTTCGTTATAGGCTTCAATTATGTCTACACGCTGTGTTATTGCTACTGTTTTCATGTTAACACCTCAATCTTTTTATTAGCACAGTCGATTAAAAGTCTCTTATAAGTAGAAAGTCTATTAAATTCCTTTTGACCAACTCCAATAACTGCTGGTATATTAAGTTCTCCAGCACGTATTGCCATATGAGAGTTTGCACCACCAAAAGCTGTTATAAATCCTCTAATCTTATGAGAAAAAATCCAATCATACCCAGGGTCTGCAGCCTCGATTAGTAATATTTTATCAGATATATTTAGTGCAGTAATATCATCACTAATAATTTCACCTTCTATACTATTTAGAGTAATATAATTAGCTACTATATCAATTAATTCAAAACTATATACTTGACTTTGGTTAGTAATTACAGGTGGCAAAGATATAGCTAGAGTTTTTTCATATTTAGACTTACCTTGTTGAATGGAGTGTGATATAACTGATTTTATATCACAAGCTGAATTATACAACTCTAATATATTAGAAATATCAAAATAGCTCATATCTTCGTCTGAAAAGCCATATATTGCTCCTAATTCTTTTAACAAGTTAATAACATCAGATACGGTGTGTGTAAATATAAATTTTGAATATTCACGCCCCTCAATAGCTTCTTTAATAAACTCAAATAAATTTAAAACATCTCCTTCAATTTTATATTTATTCATCATATCTTTAATCTGTTGATATTGGTCTAAGGAGAGCTTAAAATGATTACTTTCAGATGAAATTTCATTTGCCATACATTTATTAAAATATAGACTTGGCATTTCGTCGTATCTTTTTGTTAATATATTATAAGTTCCGGGGCGTAAATGACCATATTTTTGCATAAAAGCTTTTGTAGATAAATTTATGCTATCCGTTCTCATTGTAGAGCTTACAGTATTTAATTCTTGCATATAATTCTCATATTCAATTTGATTTAAGATACCTACGCTAACCATAGATTTTAATAACTGGATTGCTATAAAGCCTGCTCGGGCAAGACCAGCAAATGGCAACGTTCCATACCTTGCACAATCTTCTAGTAACCAATAGATTTTAGAGATTATATCTATGTCACTGTGTAAGATTATTTTACGTTTCTCTTCTAGTAATTTAATTTTTTGATTTTCGCTTCTCCATAGGCCATCTTGAATATTAATTACCTTATTTGTAAGGTTTAATAAAGAAGTAGTTATATTATTAATTTCCTTTTGGCTAAAATTATGTTTTTTGAGGATTTTTATTTTATTTTCAATGTCGAAGAAAAAACAAGAAAATACAATATCAAATTCAATTTTATCTTGTGCATCAGGATTGTTTTCTAGACATTCTAAATAATAATTAACTAATTTTTCGCTAAGCGAGTTGTTTATATCAGCTGGTATAAAGGAATTAAAACTAACCCGTGTATCAATATAAGTTAAGCCAAAAAAATCTACCATTAGCGGAAAACTACGCAAATTTTTATATCCATAATTATTTCTTTGATATGCCCAAGTACCGTCGGTAATAAGTCTTTTGTATAATGAAGATGCGAGTGGCCGAGGTCTAAGTCCGATCATCTCGGCCGGATTCCAATCACTCATAACAGTGTAGATGGTTTTTTTGCCAAATAGGTATGGTTTATGGTGCATATTATTTTCTATAAATTTTGCAGTTATATCCAATAGATTTTGTTGCGTCTCTTCATCTATTGATTTAACATTTACTATTAACTTACGAACTTGTAGTAAATAAATAAGATCATTCTTTATAGCAAATTCGATATCTAGTTCAGTGCATTCAAAAGCACATTCCAATTCCTGAACCATAGACAAAATTTTACTATATTTTTCGTTTAATTCCCCTGTCTGTCGAGATATATAAACGGTTTTTAGATTTTTACCATGTCCAGATGTTACTGAATCTGTATTACCAGTGACATCATCATAATTTATTATATAATAATTTGACCCGTTACTAGGGTCTTTTGTAAATATAACACCACAACAATCAATATCTTCTAGCATAGGTTGCACAAAAATCTGATTATTTGCATTGTCTAAACAAGATTGTTTAACGTCATTAATAGCTTGAAGTAGTTTATCTACGTCGGTTACATTTAGTATAGATAAATATTTCCCAGCATTAGATTGGTCTGATTGATCTTCGGCAAGAGCAGAAGATCGTACAATTAAGGGCACATGGCTAAATTCCGCAAAAATTTCTTCTGCAAATTCATAGTTTATAGGCTGGGCAACCTTAAAAGAAACTTGTGGCAAAACTTGTGAATGTGTTAAGTTACCGTATAATGCTTTTAATGTATTAGCTTTTGTTGAAAAAGTGTACATATATATGCCCTCACTTTAATTGTGCCATCCACAAGCGAGTTATATAAGGGACCTCGATATAACTTTCACAATTATTAGAAATATAATCATCAATTTGTTTAATAATAGTATTAAAGGTATCAGGTGATTGGCGATGCAAGGTTCCGTGAGACTTCCAACCTTCGCTAAAATCACTAGCAAGAATTTTATGAACTACTTTACCTTCAATAAAATGTACTTCGCCGAATAAATTTGATTCATTTATTATATTTGTTTGATCTTCACGTCTAGTTCCATAAGTGTACCCAGCGATATTAGATTTTATAATTTCTTCAATGGCAATTTGTGTTGGATCAGCTAAATCTCTATGATTCCACATACAAGCAAACCATCCATGAGGCTTTAAGATTCTTTGAGTTTCTTTTAAAGCGAGTTGCCTATCGCACACATTAAATGATGAGCCAAATGTGACTAAATCAAAGGTATTGTTTGGCATACCAGTATTCTCGCCTACGCCTTCAAACCAGCTTATATTAGGGTATTCCATAGTTTTTTTAGTTCCATTTGCCCGCATAGCGTCGTTTGGCTCTACAGCACTAACTTTAAATCCTTTTTGAGCTAGTATTAAAGTTAAATGTGCTGCTCCAGCCCCTACGTCACAAATATTTGCATCGTTAGTTATATTTGCGATATTTAACATTTGATCTATTGCATCTATTGCGTAATCTGGCCTTTTTAAATATGCATCCGCTAATGCTGTATAATCCCATTCTACTTTCATGTTCATTATCTCCTTAATTATTATTTTGTTGTAGTATAATTTTATCTATAATTCTATTAGCATTAATATTACAGTTGTTATCAATTATAATATCAGGGTTTTTAGGTTCTTCAAAAGATAAAGTAAGTCCCATAACATTAGCCTGATTTGTACTATACATATTTTTTTGATCTCGGTTTATAAGAGTTTCTTGCGATACTCGTATATATATTTCTATATAATTATCGATATTTTCTCGGCTCCAATTTCGCACTTCATCAAACATTGATATAGTACAACATATTACAATTAATCCTTGTGAGGATAATAGCTTGCACAGTCTTGCATACCTATAAGCACATATTAATCTATCTTCTTTAGTATATCCTAGGTCATGTGCAATAGTCTCTCTCATTAAGTCTCCATCAAGGAAGACCACACCTTCTGTAGTTGTTTTGATGTGATTGTATATTATTTTGCCTATTGTTGTTTTGCCAGCACCAGCTAGCCCTGTTACCCAAAATACTTTTTCTGACATAATTTTAAATCCTTTGTATATAATTATTTATTCTAATAAAGGTTTTATAAGGCGTGCAAATGGCATATTCCCTGCATATATACGCTCAGCAACATCACACATTGACTCATAGATATTTTGTCTTACTTGTGCTCTATATTCTTCTGGTATTTTATGTTCAAATAAAAATGGTACCTTTAACATTTCTTTAAAAACATCTAATGGAATAGGCTGATGAGTATCATCCATATAATCATAACCAAAATGAATTAGTCTAGATTTGTATATAATATTTAGTCTAAATATATCAAACTCAGATAGCACACTACTAACATCTCTAGTAAGAGGTGTTTTATCAAATAGACTAAGTGTTCCTGAAGAAGATAGTGTATTGGCATTAGGTATATCGTTTAGCATATCATTAGAATAAGGAACATCTAAAAATTTACAAACTGCTCTAAAAGTTTGTTCGGGCATAAGTTTCCCATCTTCTAGTCTAATTGCATAAAAAGCATATTTTTCTAACGGGAATGGGCCTATATGATAATAGTTAAGACAACATAAATAATAGTCTAAAGGGTCGTAACGTTGTGGAGCGACTATTAAAAAGTGATTTATGTTAGAAGCTGTTCTGGTAATGAAATGTCTTTCAGGTGTTAATATCTTATAATATCTAAAAAATTTTACAAGAAGTAAATAAAGTTCATTACGACAATGATTATCGACTATTATGTTAGGTATAGTTCTTTGATTAGACTTTGCATCAAGATATACTTCAGATAACAAACAAGCTTTAAAAATCTCTTCGATAGATAAAGTAAGTTTGTATTGTGTAATTACAAAAAACATAGTTTCGAAAGCTTTATATTTGTATTTGCCCATTATATAATAATTGGTTTTATATAAGCAGTATCTTACTTCGGATAATGTATAAGTTTTATTAGTTTCTATAGAGTTTTCAATTAATGGCCACTTATGTTTTTCTAAAGTAGATATTTCTAATTTTGAAGCATGTCCTACTTTAGGCATAGAATTTACTACGGGTTTTAAAAGATAACTAATATATTCATTTTGATTACAAATATTATAAAAGAAAGAAGTACCACAGTGTGGATTATGTGGACACCATAATGTAATAGACTTAAATTCATCTATACCGACCAATTCTGTTTTAGTTTCGCTGTAGTCAACACCATACTCATCTAAAAAGTTAATAGGGTACAATTTTTTATTTTCTGTGCCTAATAGAAATATAAATTTGTCGGATCTAATTATCTCACTTAAGTCACAAAGTTGCAGTAATGCACATAATAAATCTGGAGTATCGTAATATAAATACACATGATTATCAGCCCCATAGAGAGAACTATGCCTTACGTGGTCCATTAAGTATGTTAAATCGCCTACCCGAATTATATTTTCGTAAAATAATTCATTGGATAAATCTTTAAAATAATATGGTCGATCATCAACATCATATTTAGTGGTTACAGGACCTATAAATTCTTCGGACACCTTATTATATATAAAAAAATCAGTTTCTGATATTCGCAATACTACTAGTGAGTATTCGGAAATATCACTATGTAGTGAGAGGGGGGTGCCTGTGCTAATCTTAGAATAAGTATTTTGTAAAATATTTTCTAAGTTATTAGAATAATTTTGTTGGAAACATGTTTTATATTGCATATGGAAATTTCTTATTAACAAGTCTAATATATCTTCTTTGCTGTATTGATTATCTAGTAATTCTACTAAATTCTGTAAATATTTTGTATCGGTAGCAACTCCAAAATAATCTACAATTTTTTCGTATATTATATTATCATAGTTCATATTTACACCTTTTCTTTTCATATTTATATTATTAACCTTGTTTATTATTATTAAAATAACATTTTTTATATTAAGGAGATAGTAATTGACTATATTCACTAGCTCACTTAATATAAAATATCTGTTGACCCTTATTTTACAACAGCACCACTAACCATTTCGCCTAGAGGGCCGATGGCTACTAAGTTACCGTTATCATCGGAGGCACAAAGTATCATACCTTCTGATAATATGCCACGTAGTTTAACTGGTTTTAAATTTGTCACAACGACTACCTTTTTTCCTACAAATTCTTCAGGGGAGTAGTATAGAGCTATACCAGAAACGATGGTACGAATTTGGTCGCCTATTTTTATTTTGGATACTAACAATTTATCCGCCTTTGGAACTTTGTTACACTCGATGACTTCACCAATTTTAAGTTCCACCTTAACAAAATCGTCGATGGATATTTCCGCAGTGATGTCAAGTTTATCATTAGATTGTGAGGTAGCACTGACTGGATGAGCTAATTCCGTAAGTTCTTTTTCAACATCTATTCTTGGAAATATATTATCATACTTTTTAGCATGTACTTGAGTTAACTTACCAAATTCATGGATTGTGTCCCAATGAGTTAATTCACCTCGTGATAAGCCGATTTGTTGCCAGATTTTAAGCGTTGTGTTTGGCATAAATGGTTCTATCATTATACTAACAATTCGCAATCCTTCTACTAGAGTATATAAAACGCCTGCTAGTTTATTTGTATCATTAGCATCCTTAGCAAGTAACCAAGGTGTAGTTTCATCAATATATTTATTAAGTCGTCTAATTATAATCCATATATTTTCTAAAGATTTGTCAAAAAATAGCCTTTCGATATTTTCTTCCATTAAAGCTACATTATGCGATATAATGCTTTTAACGCTAGCATCATATTCGTTATCTATTCGTTCTGTGGGTAATGTACCAGCGAAGTATTTTTCTATCATAGCGACAGTACGAGAGGTTAAATTACCTAAGTCATTTGCTAAATCTGAATTAATACGTGTAATAAGAGCTTTATTAGTAAAGTTGCCGTCTTGACCAAACGATATCTCTCTTAATAAGAAATATCTAATAGCGTCACTACCATATCTATTTACTAATATACTAGGGTCAACGACATTACCTACAGATTTACTCATCTTACCTCCATCTATAATCAACCATCCATGTCCGAAAATTTGCTTCGGTAAAGGTTCGTCTAACGCCATTAGTATGGCAGGCCAGATTATTGTATGAAATCTAATAATTTCCTTTCCAACCAGATGAACATCAGCAGGCCAGTATTTTTTATAATCAGTGTCTTGGCCTAAATATCCAAGTGCGGATATATAATTTGATAAAGCGTCAATCCATACATAAACTACATGTTTGTTATCAAAATCGACAGGTATGCCCCATTTAAATGAAGTTCTAGACACGCATAAGTCTTCTAGTCCAACTTTTAAGAAGTTGTTCAGCATTTCATTTTGTCTTGTATTAGGTTGTATAAAATTAGGATTTTCTTCTATATGTTTGATCAATCTATCTTGATATTTAGATAATTTGAAAAAATATGCCTCTTCTTTTACCTTTTCAACATCTCTATTGCAATCTGGGCATTTACCATCCACTAATTGATGCTCTGTAAAGAAAGATTCGCACGGTGTACAGTATAATCCGGTGTATTCACTTTTGTAGATATCCCCTTGTTCATAAAGTTTCTTAAATATTTTTTGTACTACTTCTATATGTTCTTTGTCTGTGGTACGAATAAATTTATCGTAAGAGATATCCATAGTTTTCCATAAATCTTTAATCCAATCCACTATGTCATCCACAAACTTTTGAGGTGTCACGCCTACTTCTTGTGCTCTATTTTCTATTTTTTGTCCATGTTCGTCCGTTCCGGTAAGAAACATAACGTCAAACCCACGTAATCTTTTATATCTTGCCATAGCATCTGCTGCAACTGTTGTATAAGAATGCCCAATATGCAGTTTATCACTGGGATAATATATTGGGGTAGTTATATAATATGTCATTTTTTCCTCCTAAAAAACTTTTATCTTAGTTTACAATTATTCCTATTTTTTTGCAAGGATATTTTTAACTAAATTTTACAAGTTGCCAAACAAAGGGGCGTATGGTATAATTGGAGTAAAAATAAACTTAGAAGGAGAAAAACTATGCTTAAGCAGAAACATTTATCGCAACGTATCCGGTTTATGACAAATAGCTTGATTATTATACTAGTATTGTTAAATACTACAATTCAAGTGACAAAATTGTCAAGAATCGAGGTCGAAAATGCACATAATAATGTAAAACAAACTTTAGGTATTACACAAGCTCAATTTAATGGATGGGTTGATGAAAAAAAGGTATTTTTAGAAACGCTAATAAATAGTATAGAGTTTAACCAATCTTATTTGGATTTAGACCAATTAGAACATGAGATAGCGAGTCTTTCGGGTACAGTTAAAGATATATCTACTATATATATTGGGACAAACCAAGGCAGATTAATACACTCAGATTATTGGAGGCCCTCTGCAGATTTTATAGTAACTGAAAGAATGTGGTATATAGATGCAATAAATAGTGATACATTTATCATGACACCACCTTATTTAGATGCAACGACTGGCGGAATTGTAGCGTCTATGGCACAAAAAATTACTAACAATAGTGGCCAACCTATTGGAGTATTAAGCATAGATATTACTCTAGATTCATTAATAAATTTAATAAGCTCATCAGAAACTGACGAGGGATTATATGCATTTGTAGTAAATGAAGCTGGAGACATTTTAATGCATTCAGACCCAACTCTTGCACCACAAGCAGATGGTTCTATGATAAATTTAGATAGTACAAAAGCTAAATACGAAGACTTTTTTGTTACAGAACGTGCGAATGAAGCTGTAACAGGTATAAATGCAGCAGGGGATAGTGTTTATAGTGCATTTACGCTTGTTCCAAATACAGATTGGGTTATTATTACAAACTACCCGACCAAATATACAACGCAAACAATAGTTTTAGAAATACTGGTGGCATTACTCATATTCTTAGGAGGATTAATATTTAGTACAATTGCAATAGCTAATTTTGTTAAAAAGTATATTACTCCTATAAATCAAGTGGCAAATTCTCTAACAGAAATAAGCAAAGGAAATCTTAATATTAATACGGCTAATATACCACGCAGCAGCTGGGAGATTGATACGTTAACAGATTCTCTTGTAGTAGTTACAAATAGTTTGAATATGTATATAAAAGAGATTTCAGATATATTACTAAATTATGCTAATGGAGACTTTACGGCAGTTCCGCAACAAAATTATGTGGGATCATTTAGTGCTATAAAGACTTCTCTAACTGATATATCTCATAGTTTAAGAGAATTACTAGCAGATACAAATCATTCGGCTACAGAAGTAAGTACGGCTGCAAATAATATAGCAGAATCTGCAGGAGAACTAGCAGATGCAACAGTTAGTCAAGCTACTCTATTAAGTGAGTTTAAAGAAAATACTCATAATATTGCCACAGATATTATAAATAGTATTGAAGATATTGATAACAGTTATAAGAGTATATCTGAGATGGCGCATAAGGCAAATGAGAGTAAAGAAGTGGCTAATAATATGGAGTCTGCTATGAATTTAATCAGTTCTTCTACCCAAGAAATATTAAAAATTATTAATCAAGTAGAAGACATTGCAAGCCAAACTAATCTATTGGCACTAAACGCAAGTATAGAAGCTGCAAGAGCAGGCGAAGCGGGACGAGGATTTACTATTGTAGCAAGTGAAGTAAGAGAACTATCGGGTAAAACATCAGAGATTGTTAAGACAATTTACGATATAATTAATACAAACTTAGATAGTGTAAAACAAGGAGAAGAGATGGTTGCATTAACGACCAATGTACTTGATAATATTATAGAAGCAAGTAGAGAAACTGCTATTGTGTCAAAGAATATCCGAGATAATGCGTTAAATCAACGTGATGCGTTACAGGATATGACAAGTGAAACAAATAGATTGGCACAGGATATATCTAAAAATGCAGCGATATCTGAAGAAAATGTAGCAATAAGTGAAGAATTATCTACACAAGCAAATATATTAAAAAGTAAATTGGATAAATTTATAATTGATTAATAATTGATTAATAATTGATTAATTTAAAGGACTCTGTTTAAGGGTCCTTTTTGTCATGGACGGCAAATATTTGGAAATATACCTAGAAATATGAAAATTTATATTGACAAATATAGGGGTACAGGGTAAAATTATAATGTTTAAAAAAGTACTATAAAATAGAAATTTGCAACTGTACAAAAAGGACCTGTTGAGTTAAAATAATGTATTATAAATTAAATGTAATAGATATCAAATGAGTTAGCTTAACAAGACACAAAAAATACGCGGAGGAAATTATGACGAAGAAATGTTCAAGAAGGATGAGTTTGGTTTTAGTAGGAATTATGTTAGGTTGTCAAGTAGGTACGGTTTATGCTATTTCAGAAGATGAAATAGTAATTGAAGAAAGTATTGAAGTAGAGGATATCGAAGAAGTAGCGGAAAGTATTGAAGTAGAGGATATTGAAGAAGTAGCGGAAAGTATTGAAATAGAGGATATTGAAGAAGTAGCGGAAAGTATTGAAATAGAGGATATTGAAAAAGTAGAGGAAAGTATTGAAATAGAAGATATTCAAGAAGTAGCGGAAAGTATTGAAGTAGAAGATATTCAAGAAGTAGTAATACAAGAAGTTTCAGGTAATCAAATACCAGATATTTCAGAAAGTATAGTAGTGGTTAATGAGCAACAAAATGCAGATTTGATAACAGTCACTGGAGGAGAGTATGGTAAGTTTCAAACAGTAGCACTTACTAGTAGTATAGCGGATGCTGAAATTTATTATACTATAGATGGTACAGAACCGACAATATCATCTATAAAGTATACGGGCGAAATTACTTTAACAGAAGATGTACATATAAAGGCAATGGCCATTAATAATTCAAATAATAAGGAAGTATTTGATTGTTATATTACAATAGCACCAGATATAAATTATGATTTAGTATATGAGGTATTGGACTTGGTAAATATCGAAAGAGAAAAAGCCGGAGTTAATCCACTTGTATTAGACCAAAGGCTAATTGAAATTGCAACAATAAAATCAGCGGATATGGCAAAAAATAATAACTTTAGCCATACAAGTGATATCTTTGGAAATCCGAGTAATCTATTATTAAAGTTTGGATATATTGGAAATTACATTGGAGAAAATATTGCAGCAGGTCAAGTATCGGCAGAAAAAGTAATGGAATCTTGGATGAGTAGTACAGGGCATAAGGAAAATATACTTAGAGCAGAGTATACGACAATAGGGATTGGATACAGTATGCACAGCAATGGAGCGTATGGGAGATATTGGACACAAATATTTAGTGCAAATTCAGTAGAAAATGCTATACCTCCAACAGTAAGTAGACCAGAGCCAGAAGTACCAGAACCAGAAGTACCAGAACCAGAAGTGCCAGAACCAGAAGTACCAGAGCCAGAAGTACCAGAACCAGAAGTGCCAGAGCCAGAAGTACCAGAACCAGAAGTACCAGAGCCAGAAGTGCCAGAGCCAGAAGTACCAGAACCAGAAGTACCAGAACCAGAAGTACCAGAACCAGAAGTACCAGAAATAGAGGATCCAGAAACAGAGGATCCTGAAACAGAAAATCCAGAAACAGAGGATCCTGAAACAGAGGATCCAGAAACAGAGGATCCTGAAACAGAAAATCCAGAAACAGAAAATCCTGAAACAGAGGATCCAGAAACAGAGGATCCAGAAACAGAGGATCCAGAAACAGAGGATCCTGAAACAGAGGATCCTGAAACAGAAAATCCAGAAACAGAGGATCCAGAAACAGAAAATCCTGAAACAGAAGTACCAGAGACAGAGGAGCCTGAAACAGAAGAAGATACGACTGCACCAGTAATATCATATACAGGTAATACAGCATA
>MDSQ01000079.1_pt1 | contig 16450 bp, 15 predicted proteins | sample 1008251 | NCBI WGS metagenome assembly MDSQ01 (sample SAMN05526597, study PRJNA338239) | gut metagenome | isolation source: Hindgut content | host: Naso unicornis | place: Saudi Arabia: Red Sea | collected 2016-05
GGGTCGGGACGACCCGTAGAGCTCGGTAAACATATCTAGCTAGTAAAAGTAGATACTTCCCAAGAAGCCCACACTTCTATAAGTGGGGGTAGTTCACAACTATATAAATAAAAATGAGAGGGGACTTCGGTCTCCTTTTTTTTGTGCAACCTTAGAATTACCAAGCGTTTAGGGCTATATGAAAAAATAATATAAAATATTTCTAAGAATATGTTTATAACTGTGAATAACTGGTTATAATCTAGCTAATCAGAGTAATAACGACTCGAAAAAATAATTTTAATATAAGAATCCAATAATAAAAACTAATACCGTAGAAAGGAAGATTGTTATGCATTATAGACGTACTAATAATACTGCTGCTGCCAGAAACATAATCATTGTTGGTGTAGTATTTAACCTAATAATGGCGCTTGGTAACTATTTATATAATAAGGAAATTACAGAGAATTTAACTAGTGCACTGCTAAAGTTTGAGGAAAAGATTGAAGAGCAAATTCATACTCAAAACCTAGGCATTATGCAAACGTTAGAAGTATTAATAGACCCTGAAATTTTAGAATCGATGATGCTTTATCCAAGCTCTTCTATTAAAGGGTTGTATATACCTACGCATAAACTTAAAGATATTGATGACTACATTGCTTTAGCAAATGCCTCAGAAATCAATACCTTTGTTTTAGATGTAAAAAATGATAGTGGATACCTTACTTTTGAAACGGACAATCCATTGCTTGTTGAATTCGCTACAACAAGCTCTTACTTAGATGAAGTATTAGAAGTAATGAAAGAAAATGAAATTTATCCAATAGCACGATTAGTTACGTTTAAAGATAATGCATTGGCAGAAACTTACCCTAGCAGAATGGTACAAGACCATGATGGCAATATATATGTAAATGCTAGCGGTGAAACGTGGCTTAATCCGTATGATACAAAAAATTGGGATTATATATTAGAGATATGTAAGGAGGTTATTGAGTTAGGATTTAAAGAAATACAGTTTGACTATATTCGTTTTCATGAATCTATGAATGATGAGCGCGTAGACTTGCCAGACCATAAGACTAAAGTGGAAATTATTAATGAATTTGTAGACTTTATAACTGAGCAGCTACAACCGTATAATGTAGTTATATCAGCATCTGTATTTGGCTCTATAATCACAAGTAATGTGGATGCGGAAATAGTAGGGCAAAATTATGCTGATTTAGTTACAAAGCTTGATGCTATATATCCTATGGTATATCCTTCTCACTACGGTGAAGGCTGGTATAATCAAGATTATCCTGACTTAGCACCATATGAGATTATATCAGGCGCTATGAATGACTCAAATAAAATAATAGAACAGTTAGACGAACCTCATGCAATTGTTATGCCTTGGTTGCAAGACTTTACGGCTACTTGGCTTGTAAACCATCAGCCTTATGAGGCAGAGCAAATTCGCCAGCAGATTGATGCTGTTTATGATGCACAACTTAGCGGTTGGATATTGTGGAATAGTGCTGCTAATTATACTATAGAAGCTTTGCTTAATGATGATGAGGCAACGGAAAATCAGTCATAAGATTGTAATAAGATTATAAAATAAAGCTAATTGCAAATAGCTTTGTTTACAATGCAAAAAAAAGCTACTTCTTTATTTAGTCTAATAATAGTCCAAATAGTCAAAGTAGCTTTGTGAAAAATTAATTAAATACTCGTTCTAAACGTTCTTTAGCAACTTTACTTCCCATATCAGCAGCGCGCTCCAGCCATTGCACAGCTTTAACATAGCTTTGTTCAGTGCCAAAACCTTTAGCATAACAACTAACAAGCTCCAGCATAGCAAGCTCAAATCCTTGGTTAGCTGCTAATGTAAAGTACTTAACAGCTTCTTCGGCGCATTGCTCAACACCTTGGCCATTTTGATAACAATATCCCAAGTAACACTGCGCTGCAACCTCACCTTGATTGGCTGCCTTAGAATACCAAAAAACAGCCCATTCATAATTTAGCTCTACCATAGCATAGTGAAAACCTAGGTCAAACTGCGCCTCTAAGTCATCTTGTTCTGCTGCCATAGTAAGCCACTTCTTAGCTTTAGTATTATCTTGCGCTATGCCATCACCAGTTGAATACCATTCACCCAACTGCTTTTGTGCTGCCAAATGTCCCCATTCACCAGCTTCTTCCAACCAAAGAATTGCTAATTCATCACTTTGGCCTTCCCATGTACCGAATTTATAACAAAGTCCTAGATTATACTGAGCGGAAATAGAACCGTTGATAGCAGCTAACTGATAATATTCAATAGCTGCAACGTAATTTTGGTCTGTTCCATAACCATATTGAAAACAATGTGCTAATTTATTTTGTGCCTCCATATGACCACCATCAGCGGCTTGTTTATACCACATAATAGCAATCTCAAGACTTCTTTCTACTCCATCTCCATTAGCATAACTAGTAGCTAATGCGAAATGCGAAGCCGCCTCCTCCGGCGTAATTGCATATTCTTCCATCTATAAATCCCCCTTTATAACAAAAGCTCTTTAAATAATACAATCTCTTTATACGTTTGAATACGTTGTGTTACACAACAATTGCTTTTAACTCAGCTGCAAATGAAGGTTCTTCAAAATTGTTAGCATGAATAACCAGATTTTCTAACGCTCTAGTAATCCCTACATAAAATAGCTTCCTATCTAAAAGCTCTTGCTCGCTATCACTAGTGAACTGGTCAGTATCAACTAAAATTACAGTTTTAACTTCTAATCCTTTAGATGATTGATAAGTTGAAAACTTAATGTGATTAGTAAGCTGGTTATGGTCAGCGTCAGTAACAAACGCACAACTTAACTGCTGTGGTAACGAACTAATTATATCCTCACAAGTTTCTTGGGTTTTACATAAAACTAAAATCTCATCCAGCTCTGTTCCTTCATCAACTAAAGCTTGAATTTTATCACACACCCCATCATATCCACCTTCTAAATACTCTATATTATCACCTTCATTACACTCACCAAATTTTATATCGACATCTATGTCAGCTTTATAAAACTTATTAATCTCATATGATAAGCGCGGATGATTTTGCAAAAATTTAATTGCTAAAAAAGTATTTTGCTTACCTGTTCTATAACAAGTTTTTAAATACTTAATACGTCCTCTCATATCTAGCTCAAAGTCTGCAAACCAATGGTGATTAACAGGATTATAAATCCCTTGCAACGTATCTCCTGCTAAAAACAGATTAACGCCTACATGAGTAGTTCCAGAGCTATTAGTATATTCATAATCTTTACAAAGCTTTATTGCCAACCTAATCCAGTCAGTTTTAAAATCCTGATATTCATCAATTAATACCGCATCATACTTAGGCTCTGCTTTTTCCAGTGCCGCAGCTGGTAACTCATCGTCCCACCATTCGCGCGTCATGTCAACTTCATCTAAGTAATCAGCAGAAAAATTCGCTGTATCTAACGCCGTTTTATGGAACGTGTTTACAGAAATTCTATTCAAATTAACATTGTTTAAATAAGGGTTACTACGGTAATATTGAGCAATTATATTAAGTTTTTTGGCAATAATTAGTGCCATGGAATTGTTATAAGTTAAAATTTTAATGCGCCAATCTGGATTTTCCTTAATTAAGTGAATAGCACGCGCGATAAGAATAATAGTTTTTCCACTACCAGGCATACCAGTAACCAAATAATGGCCGTATGGCATACGACGTACAAAGTTTTCTTGCTCAGAATCTAAAGCTAAAGCGCCATAAACTCTTATTTCCGGTAATAAGGCTGTTTTTACCAATTCTAAATTGTCAATAGGCCCCTCTTCTTCATCAAACAATGTGCCTAGCGTTATCGCTCTATATTGCTCATTACTAAAACAACTGCGTAGCGGCTCCAGCTGTGGAAATTCTTCAAACTGTGCGTCTGTAATATTTATTAAAATTGTATGAGCAAAAATTTTACCTACTGCACCTATTTCGGATTCTAAAATACCTCTACATGTTGCTACAAATTGTTCCATTTCATGTAAAGGATTGTTTTCAATAATATCTTGTAATACTATTGTTGTCTCATCTACTGATTGAATATCTTCTGCTAGCCAATCCTTAGTTTCTACTATACATATACCTCGTTGATTATCTAATATTATAAAGTCTACAGACAAGTCTCCGATTTTAGGTTGCATATATATATAAGCTGTGGAGTTATCATCTTGATAAAGTGCTCTTAGCCTATTAATTACGCGCGTTTCGCCGTTGCTAAGACCACCGTTATTATTTTTAATAATAGTTACTGCCATTTTACTTACCTCCTAATCTTGGTTTATAGTATAATATCATTTTTTATGTTTTTTTTCAACTGTTTTAAGAAATTTATTAAATTCCATAAGGTATATTGTTTTTGTATATTGGTTATCTTTTTATTATCTTATTATTGAAAGGAGCGCTTTATTATGCTTGAGTCTTTTAATCCTATTATTAATTGTAATAGCAAAGTTTTAATTGTTGGCTCTATGCCTGGTGGTATGTCGTTAGAAATGCAACAATACTATGCCCATCCACAAAATCACTTTTGGAAAATACTTTTTAACTTATTTAATGAACCGTTGTGCTTAGATTATGACGCAAAAAAAGATTTACTATTTAGGCATAACGTTGCTTTATGGGATGTTATTAAGTGTTGCGAACGCGAGGGGAGTTTGGATTCTAAGATTAAAGATGAGGTTGTAAATGACTTTGACTGGCTGTTTAATACGTATCCTAATATTGATGCTGTGTTTTTTAATGGCCAGAAAGCATTTAACATTTTTAAAAAACAAATAGGTTTTAACTTCGCTAATGTAGAGTTTATAACTTTAGGCTCCACCAGCTCGGCTTACACTATTAAGTTTGATAAGAAGTTGGAGATGTGGAAAGCTATTTTAGATTTTTTGTAAAAAATAATAGACTGCCTCTATTTAAGAGACCAGTCTATTTTGACTAGCGATTATCTATGTTTTCAGGATACAAATCATGATTTAGCATTCTATATTGTACCATATTTTGGAACTTTTCATTATCCATACCATAGTTGCAGTACGGGTCAATGCTAATTCCACCACGTGGAGTAAATTTGCCCCAAACTTCAATGTACTTAGGTTGCATTACTTTAACTAAATCTTTCATTATAATATTCATGCAATCCTCATGGAAATCGCCATGATTTCTAAAGCTAAATAAATATAATTTTAATGATTTACTTTCTACCATTTTAAGCTGTGGAATATAGCTAATATAAATAGTTGCAAAATCCGGTTGCTTAGTCATAGGACAAAGGCTAGTAAACTCAGGGCAGTTAAACTTAACCCAGTAATCATTATTAGGATGCTTATTATCAAATACTTCCAAAATATCAGGATTATAATCAAAACTATAATCTGTACTAGAACCTAGCACTTTTAATTTATCATCTCGTTCGTTCGTTATCATAATTAATCCCTCCAGCCTATCTAAATTCTAAATATTTATTAAGCCCATTGGCGCGCAGTACACAAGCGGGGCACTGACCACAGCCATCTCCTTTAATTCCGTTATAGCATGTTAGCGTGTTATTTCTAATATAGTCTAGTTTGCCTAGTTCGTCTGCTAACTGCCAAGCTTGCTGTTTATCAATCCACATTAGCGGAGTATGAACTACAAACTCATAGTCCATAGCTAAATTTAAAGTAACATTTAAAGACTTAATAAAAATATCGCGGCAATCTGGATAACCACTAAAATCAGTTTGACAAACGCCGGTTATAATATTTTTAATATCATGTGTTTTAGCAAATATTGCTGCAAAGGTCAAAAATAACATATTTCTACCTTCAACAAATGTAGAAGGTAAACTATCGTTTGTGCCAGCGTTAATATCAATGTCATCACGGGTTAGTGCATTAGCGCTAAGTTGATTAATAAGCATCAAATCTAATACATGATGCTCCACATTTAAATCATTGGCTATGCTAGCAGCGCATTCTAATTCTGCTTTATGCTTTTGTCCATAGTCAAATGCAACCGTAATAACTTTATCGAACTGCTGAAGCGCCCAAAATAAACAAGTGGTAGAGTCTTGCCCTCCACTAAAAACTACAATGGCTTTTGTCATATATATCTTCCTTATTAATGTCTTGTTAGTAGATTTTATATTAATTTAATATTAATTTAATAATTTCATTATATAGGCTTATTATAACATTTTAACATACTATCGGACTAATATCAACCATATTTTTAAAAAAATTCATATAAATTATCAAAAATAAGTACTAAAATTAGTCATAAACAACAAAGTTTTTGGTAATTATTTCATTAGCAATAGTAATACTTCCTGTCGTAACATTTTATCATGTTCAAATGCGCCGCGTAAAGTAGTAGTTCTAGTGACCGTACCAATTTTATTAATACCTCTACTAGACATACAACTATGCTCCGCTTCAATCAATACCCCAACATCATCGCTGCCCGTAATCTTAGCCACTATACTGGCTATATCAGCGCCAATCCGCTCCTGCAACTGTAGCCTTTTACTAACCATATCTGCAATGCGCGCAAGCTTACTAAGTCCGATAACTTTATCCACTGGGCGATAAATTATAGAAATATTCATATTGTAGATAAGCGCCATATGATGCTCACAATAACTATAAGCCGGAATATCTCTTACAACTACTAAATCTCCATTATGTGGTTCACTAAACGTTTTATCAAACATATTAGCAATCTCATCATTTGTATATTTCATCCCCTCAAAAACTTCCTCATACATTTGCGCAACTCGTTTAGGGGTTTCTTTTAATCCTTCACGCTCAGGGTCATCACCTAATGCAATTATAATTTCCCTAATATGGTATTCAATTTTTTCTTTATCCATTAAAACTCCATCCAATCTAATTATCTAAACTCCTCGGCACTCTTTTGGCCAAATAAACTTATGCAGCTGCAATTGCAACCTTATATTTTGTATTGCTTGTTGTTTCATATAATCTACAATTACTTGCGGATTTATCTGCTCTTGCACCGGGCTTAGATGCACATTGCAACGGTAATTTAAATCATATTCACATATAAGCTCATACGCTTTTTCTAAATCTTGCGAACTTGCAATTACAAATTTATAAGTATCATTGGCTGTTACCGCCTTAAGATTAGCTATATCCATCTTATTAGTCATACCACTATCTGGCAACTTATAGTCAATTACATACCGAATGTTTGATGCAAACTTTTGTTTAAACGGCGCAATAAGTACAGAGCCGTTAGTTTCAATATTTACTATAAGATTATAATTATCAGATAACTTAGCTAATAGTACCTCTATATCCTCATGCAGCAGTGGCTCTCCACCCGTTAGCGTTATGTGGTTAATACCCGTGCTAATAATATAATCATAAATTTGCGATGCGGTTAAACTCTCACTTTCACCGTCCCATGAATAAGATGTGTCACACCAGCTACATCTTAAGTTACATCCTTCAAACCTTACAAATGTCGCAAGTTCACCAGCCATTGGCCCCTCGCCGTCTATTGATACAAATTTCTCCACTACTTTCATATTACTCTCACCCAATTATCTATTTATTGTCAACCTCTGTATATATACAACTATTTGTAGGCGTTTCATACAGTTCCACTTCATATACATTAATACCTTTTTGTTTTATCATATGATAAATAAATCTAGACATCTCTTCTGCCGTGGTGCGGTGCGGAAAATATAATATATCAAATCCACTTAAAACCTCCCCCACTTTTCGCCCGTCTTCATTATCTTCTATTATAAGTTTATGGTCAAAATAGTTTTCCACTTCTTTTAATATACTTTTTATATTGCTAAAGTCATCAACCATACCTCTTAACTGACCTTGCTCATGTAAAGTTTCGCTTGCAACTTTAACTACTAGCTTGTAGCGGTGTCCATGAATATTAGCGCATTTGCCGTTATATCCACTTAAATAATGCGCTAGGTCAAACTGAATTTCATTTTTTAAGATAAACATATCGCACCTCTTGTTATTGTATTTATGTAGTGTATCTAATTAACGAGTAAATATCAAGGTAGTTGTAATATTTTTATATTATTAAGGAAGAAACTGTTATCACTAGCTATAAATTTAAGAAAAAACTTGCACCATTTTTAAAAAAAGGCATAACTTGTATTATAGTTAGTTAAGAGGGTGAGTCATATGGATGATAAATTAACAATGCAACTACTAAAATGGTATCATGAATATAAGCAAGATGCTCCTGAAATGATGATTATCGTAGGGGATTATTTTAAAGAATTGCAAGAATATGACCAAGCTGTGGCCATATATATTGAGCTGTTAAACTTAGGCTGCGATAAGAGATTAGTGCTAATGGATAAGCTAGAGTTAATAAAAGATACTTCTTCTCCACATCAATCTCTAATATTTTATGATGAGTTAAGATACCCAGGGTTATGCGAGCTTAGTAAGAAATTTATGACTACTGCTGAATTTTTATATTTTGAAAATGTAGGTAAAGATATTGATTTTGCACCGATTATGTTGGAGTACTGCAAAGTGGTGGAATGTGAGTTACGGCAGTTTCTGATTAAGAAAAAGTATATTAGACCTGATGAATTTCGCTCTCTAGGACAAGTGAAAAATATGTTAGAACATAAAATTTATAATAAAGGATTTATTGAGGTGTTACAGATTATTGTAAAATATCGTAACTGCAGTGCGCATGAAAGTATAATAACGCAGAATAAAGTTGAAGAGATGAGAGAGATATTAATAGGGCCACAAGATTGGTTAAAGAAAATCCTGCATTTATAAACTGTCTTTGCAGTTTTTTTTTGTAAACTGCCATTAAAATTATGTCTACTTGACTTGTATATAAAAATAAACTATAATAATATCATTAGTAAAATTCTTAATGTTAGGATAAGTCCTAATAATTAAAAACAAGAAATTTTAAAGATAAAAATTTTAGGATAATAGTATTGGGATAAGCAGATTTGGAGCTAAAGAATTTTAAATAAAGGAGAGGGAATATGAATTTAAAGATAAATAGGCTATTAAGTAATGTAGAGTCGGTAAGACGATTATCAGATAATAATTTCGAATATATACTTAGAAAATACAAGGCCGATGTAGATGAAAATCAAAATACCACAAAAAGAGCGTACCAGGATATAAAGGCATTGAAATTTATTGAGTACTATCAGTTGCAAGAGGCCAGTGATTTTAAACATAAGGTTAAATTTTTAAAGGAAAATATGGTGCCTCCTATTGGCTCCGATAAAATTAATGGATTTGTTGTTGAGATAACTCAGTATAATCAGAAATTGCAGCTATTAAATGAGCAAGCAGAACAGATTAGATATAGTATTAGGTTAGAGTTGTCTGATAATTTGGGTTATAGTAATGCAAATAAGTTGGTAAGTAATTTAAGAAAGGTGACTACGCAGAAAAATGAGTTACTTAAGAGAGTTAATAGGCTAAGATATGAATCCAAAGAGCATGCGCTGTTTAATATTAGCTGTTATGAGTATGTGTTAGCGGTTATAACTCAAATAAAAATATTGGATGAGCAGAAGAATGTTAAAAACGTAAAAGAATTTATTCACAAATCATTTAGTGAAATTAGGCTAGATGTGGCAAATAAGTTTATGCCAGATGAGTACAACCATATTAAAAGTGCAGCTAGTCGATTTGCATTTGCGAGTGATTTGGAAGCTAAAAAACAGTTTGAGGATATTAAAGTCAACATCGCGGTGTTTAAAATAAAACTTAAGGAGGTGGAAAGTGCTTACCTGATGGAAAAGGAACTATGTCAGGAGAAGATTAAGTATATTGAAAATATGTTTTCATTAGGTAAGTTTTATAACCCAACAGATTATTTAAAGTTAGGAGAAAATGCGCCTAATATTTATTTAATTAAATTTTTGGAGACGTATTGTAAAAATGCATATGTTAATAAAATAGGATATAGTTTGGGTAAGCTTAAGAAGTTGGTTGTAACGGAACAATTTATAGCGGCTAATAAGGAGATTAGTTGGTTGACAAATTATATTGAAGAGGCAATTAGCTTTGCTAACTTTGAGCAGGAGCGAATAGCTAAAAATATCCGTTTGGCTATAGGCATTAGGGATGTTATGAGAGCGTTTGGATATGAGACTAGCACTATGACTATTGATGGGGATAGAAGTAATGGATATAATTTAGTTTGTGTTAAGGATGAGGACGTAGTTGAGTTTGTAAAAATTTATGTAGATAAAGATGATAATCCTGTTGTTGAAGTGATTGAGGATACGATAAATTTTAATACTTGGATAAGTATAGCGGATGCACTGATGGAACAACATATATTTGTGGAGGAGATTATTGAAGAGCAATAACACGAGGGAGTATAGCTATTTGGTTATACTCCTAGTGCGACTGGCATAAATATTAGTGTGTCAGCCAGTATATAGGAGGTATTGTTGTGAATATGAATTATGTTTATTACATACGTGATGCAACACAAGGAGATGTAGAAGCGCAGTTTAATTTGGGGGAGTGCTATCGCAAAGGTGAGTGTGTGGAACAAAATTATAGCGAGGCGGTGAGGTGGTTAACTAGTGCCGCACAGCAAGGGCATTTGCTAGCACAGTGTACGTTGGCAACGTTGTATTATAACGGAACTGGTGTTGAGCAAAATTATAAAAGAGCAGTAAAATGGTATGTTAAGGCAGCAGCTCAGCATTCATGTGAGGCTCAGTTTCAGCTTGGCAGATGCTACTATTATGGTGAAGGCGTGGAACAAGATTATGCGAATGCTGTGGCATGGTATAGGCTGGCAGTGGAACAGGGTGATGCTAGGGCGCAAAATAATTTGGGATTATGTTATTCACATGGTAAAGGTGTGCAAAAGAATTTTACTAAGGCAGTGAACTGGTATAAGCATGCAGCACAGCAGGGAAATGCTAAAGCGCAATATAATTTGGGATTATGCTATGAAAATGGTGAAGGTGTGAAGCAGAGTTATGCGCAGGCTAGGAATTGGTATAAGAAAGCAGCTAAGCAGGGATATGAACAAGCGAAAGTCCGTCTTAGTAAAATATAAGTATTTCCACGCATTAAAAAAGGAAGGTTACAGCCTTCCTTTTTTAATGCGCAATATTTAATCAGTAGTGTTGCTACAACAATGTTTTTTCACTACCAAAGTTACGTTTAAGAAGCATAAGTTGAGTAGAACAATCACCAACAGCATAATAAACTCGTTCACTCTCATCGCATGCTGCGTTAAAAATTGTATCAGCAACAGTAGATGGGGAGCTAAAAGAGTCAGTAAACTCTGGTGACATAACAGCTTTTTGAAACTCCTCCATAATGTCGGAGTATGGATTATCAGCTATCATAAGCCCTTGAGAGAAGTTTGCATTACCAAAGCTTGTGGCAGTGTAGCCTACTTCAACTACTTTTACTCGAACATTGTAAGGAGTAAGCTCATGTACTAGTGAAGCTGATAAGCCTTCTATAGCAAATCGGGATGAATTATATAACGACATTAAAGGAGAGTCTCCTTTAGATGAAATATTAATAATCACACCATTACTTTCCCTAATAAGAGGTAGGAAGGTACGAGTAACATTTAGTGTCCCAAATACATTTACATCAAACTCAGCTCTAATTTGTTCATCAGTAGAAAGTTCTAGAGGACCAATAAGAGCGTAGTTCGCATTGTTAATAAGAATATCTACTTTATCAATGCTATGCATAAGAGCTTCGATTGCACCTAAATTGGTGACATCAAGCTCCACTATTTTAACATTTTCCAGTTTAGCTATTTGCTCACCATTTGCCAAATCTTTCATAGCAGCAATAACGTTAAAACTTTCCGTGCCCCATTTTTCTTTGCTAAACTTTTCTACAATAGATTGACCAACTTCAGTACCTGCACCAGTTATAACAACAGTTTTCATATGAAAGCCTCCTTTTTAGATTCATAATATCATCTATATTATGCCCTTTAAGAGATAGATGATAAATGGAAAATGGAGTAAAAATCAATCACCAAGTAGTAGCCACTTAACGTCTACATTAAGAGAATCAGCAATGATAAGAAGTTCATAATCAGGAACTAGTCTATCGCCGCGTTCGATTTTAGATATGGCAGTTCTATCTAGAGTAAGACCGCGAGATTGTAGTCTAGAAGCTAGTTCTTCTTGAGTAACTTTTTGGATTTTACGACAATTCCTAAGACGTTCGCCAATGATATTTTTGTTTTTGTGCGGAATATTAATTTTCATTTAAATCACCCTTTCAAGTTAAAAGCCGTATTAGGTTAAAATTCATACTAAGGCTCTAATTAAAATAAATTAGTTACATTTATAAAATATGCGTATATAGGGTCATTATAGCACCATAATTAAAATAATTCCAGTTTTATTTTAAAAAAATTTCATTTTCTGATGATTTTTATATATTTAGTAGTACCATAGTTAAATCATATGTGGTATAATTATGACATATAATACGTTAGTATTATAATATGTAAGTATATACCAATAGAGGTAAATCTTACTAATTTATTTTTTAATTTATTTTATTTAATGGAGGAAAATATAATGATTAATTTTGAAACACACAATGAATTATCTTTAAAAATTACTTTAGAGTGCGAGGGCTTGAGCGTACATACCAAAGTAGGCTCTATGATTGGTATGCAAGGCGAGGATGCAGATAAGCCAGTTAAGTTCACTAAAGAATTACTAGGACCAACTAATGGTGCAGGCTTTATAGGCGCGGCGTTTTCTCAAGGGTTAAGAAGACTTACAGGCGAAAATTTACCGTTAATGAAAGCAACATCTAACGGTGCTGCTGAGTTATATTTAGCAGACCAAGGCGCGCATGTAATGGTACTTCAGTTGGAAGAGGGCGAATCTATATATGTTGAATCTGAGAATTTATTAGCATTTACAGATGACTGCAAATATAGCGTATCATTTTTTGGTGCGGGCGTAATAAGCCAAGGTGGTTTAGCGAAATCTAAGTTAACTGGAAGAGGAGAGAATGCATTTGTGGCAGTAACTTGCGTAGGGAATCCGATTCAACTTGAGGGTGAGTGCGTATGTGACCCTGACTGTTTTGTAGTGTCAACTACTAAGCCAAGTGTAGGATTAGATTTTGGATTAAAAACGCTTATTGGTCAGTCATCAGGTGAGAGTTATAACTTGAAGTTCCAAAGCTCGGACTCAGTATGTATCATTCAGCCATATGAAAGACGCTCTGGTTTAAGTTTATCAATGGATGCTGGAGAAGAAGCTGAGTTTAATACAGCGGACACATCTGAAGCGTTTGAGGGAGTATCTAACTTTTTAAGCGGCGCATCTAGATTTTTTAACAGGTAATTTTAACAGATAGTTTAAGATAAAAATAGTTTAGCCTTATAGCTGTAACGGCTATAGGGCTATTTACTGACAAAAAACAACAAACCAAGCTATAGTATTTTGGTACTATTTTGGCCGAAACAGTAATATTATACATAGTATGGGGAGTAACCTTAGATAAACTCAGGAGATGTACATAGAGAATTATAAATAATCGGGAACTGTTAACGAATGCAGGGCCAATAATCGAGTGAGGGGTTAAAGTATGGCAAAACTATTTGAAAAAGCTAATGAATGGTTTCAGCAGAGTGTAATACGAAATTGTAAGAAAGCGGCGCATCAGGGAGACTCACAAGCTCAATTTAAGCTAGGACTTAAGTATAGAGCTGGAGATGGAGTGGAGAGAGACTATAACGAAGCTGTCAGATGGTTAACGTGTGCAACGAAACAAGGTGTTACAATTGCCCAATATTACTTAGGATTATGTTATAAGAACGGAGAGGGAGTAGAGAGAGACTTAGTAAAAGCAATCGAGTTATTTGAGGCATCTACCGAGGAAGCGGAAGCAAAATATAATTTGGGATTATGCTATGAGCTAGGAGAGGGAGTAGATACGGACTTTGAAAAGGCTTTAGAGTACTATGAGAAAGCAGCTGAAGAGGGGAGTGCTAATGCGTTATATAAGATGGGAGAATATTATGAGAGAGATGATTTTGAGAAATCTCTCGATTACATAACGCAGGCTGCGGCAAGAGGTCATGCGCAGGCTCAGTATAAGTTAGGGGAGCAGTCGCAAGATTTTAGAGACGCAGTTGCATGGTATATGAAAGCGGCTAATCAGGAGCATATAGAGGCTCAGTATAAGTTGGGAAACTGTTATAAGTACCCTAGAGGAAAATTACCGGGGTTATTTTCTATGATGAATAATCATGAGAAAGCGGCGCAGTGGTATAGGAAAGCTGCCACACAAGGGCATATTGAAGCGCAGTATAATTTGGGATTGTGCTATAAGTATGCCGAAGGGGTTAAAATGGATGAGCAGAGTTCAGTTGCTTGGATGAATAAGGCGGCACAGCAGGGGCATTGTGCTGCTCAGTGTTATTTAGGACAGTATTATTATACCAATAATGAGTTTGATAAGGCTGTGGAGTATTTTACTCAAGCAGCAGAGCAAGGATTTGCTAATGCGCAGTTTAATCTAGGGTACTGCTATCAGTTTGCAAAAGGAGTAGATAGAAATTGTGATTTGGCTGTGGAGTGGTTTAGAAAAGCGGCGCTACAAGAACAGATTAGTGCGCAGTTTAGTTTAGGGCTGTGTTACTTAGATGGGATAAGTGTTAGTGCAAATGCCAAGTTAGCAGTGGAATGGTTTATTAAAGCGGCCGAAAAAGGTAATGAAGAAGCACAGTACAACCTGGGGTTGTGTTATAAAGATGGATTAGGGGTGGAAATTGATTTAGAAAAGGCAGCACAATGGTTTGAGAGAGCAGCAAACCAGAATAACTATATGGCGCAGTATAATTTGGGTAATTGTTACAAAGATGGCTTAGGGGTGCAGATAGATTTAGAGAAAGCAACTATATGGTATAGGAAAGCAGCTGAATTAGGGCATGTTGAAGCGCAGTATAGGTTAGGAATCTGCTTAATGGAGGATGATAAAGTGGAGTTGGCGATTAATTGGTTTGAGAAAGCAGCAGAGAAAGGGCATGCTAATGCTCAATGTAGACTGGGGATATACTACAAAGGTAAAGATAATATAAGTAAAGCGCTAGAATGGTTTGAGAAAGCGGCACAACAAGAGGAGCCAGAAGCGCAGTACCACCTTGCTTTGCACTATAAACGTCTGTACAGATTTGAAGCAGCGATTGAATTATTTACAAGAGCAGCAAATAGTGGGCACTCTGGTGCACAGTGTCAGCTAGGGCTACATTATAAAGATAACAATGATTTGGACGAAGCAGCAGTGTGGTTTATTAAGGCTGCGAAGCAAAATGATGTGGAAGCGCAGTATCAGCTTGGGTTGTATTACGATGAGCAATGGGATGTAGTATCAGCAGTGGGTTGGTATAAACGTGCAGCACAACAGGGGAATAGAGAAGCTCAGTTAAACTTGAGTGATTGCTATTATAACGGCCGAGGAGTAGAGGTTGATGAGGCGATGGCTTTGGCGTGGTATACTAAGGCTATAGCGGATGATAATGTTAGTGATGCTGATTTAGAAAATGCAATGGAAATATACATGGAACGTAAAAATGGCAATAGTAAAAAACCAGTAGTTAATGAACAAGGCGTAATGCAACCGACTATGGATAACGCCGCTGACTTTGTATCACAAGAACAGCAGGTTGAAACTAAGACTGAAGCTGAGAGCGAATTTAAGACTGAAACTGAGGTTGAATTTAAAACTGAAACTAATGGCGAAACTAAGACGGAAACTGAAACTGAGGATAAAGCGGAGCAAGCTAGCGAAATTATAGTTAATCACACCAGATACCCAAAACTAGAAAAGGATAAGGCGGTAGATAACATGAAAAGTAGTGAACCAGTAATAGTAATAACAGAAAACTCTTGGCAACGATATGGAATGTTTGAAGAATGTCACATGAATTTTACGTTTATGAATAACACAGATAAAGCGATTAAATACATTAAATTTGGGGTTGCTGTGGTAAATCGAGTTGGGGATGAAGTAAAACGTAATTCGGTTTGTTACACAGGACCTTATGAGGGGAAAGTAGAAAACAAGGTATCTTTATATACAGGGCATGATGACAGAAGCGGAGTTATAGGTAACTGCATATTTACACAAGTAGGAATTGACTATATGGACGGAACGAAAACATCTATAGATGCGAGTGGTATACACTTTGTAGGTGGAGCGCCAGAGGCTATTGTGTTAGATGCGAAAAGGGAATTAAATATTGACCCAAGTGAATATGGGCTAGCGGTGACAAATACGTATTGGAAACGAGTGGGAATGTTTGATGAATGCCATATGTATTTTGACTTTATAAATAATGCGCCGAGTGCGATTAAGTATGCGAAGTTTTTTGCTACTGTAGTTAACCGTGTGGGAGACGAAG
>MDSQ01000080.1_pt1 | contig 16446 bp, 10 predicted proteins | sample 1008251 | NCBI WGS metagenome assembly MDSQ01 (sample SAMN05526597, study PRJNA338239) | gut metagenome | isolation source: Hindgut content | host: Naso unicornis | place: Saudi Arabia: Red Sea | collected 2016-05
TGTTGTTATCGTCTTTTCCTTCTGTTAAATAAATGTTATTTGTTTATAGCCTTCCCTCTCGCGTCGTTTGCTTGTCAGAGCCGTGAGCCAGCTCTGACAAATGGGGGCTCGTCTCGGTTAAGTGTTTTGTTTGAATTTATGTGGTAGTGTAGGAAGGGATTCACTCACCGGTCGGGGTTAGGTGATATGCTATAGGTGCGCATTTTCTGGAGGTTCCCGTTAGGCTTCAGGGCACTCTCTCCTTTGGGATTGTGTCGGTTTGTTTTTTTTTGTAGTGCTGTGTGGAGCGGTTAGTGTTGGTTGCGCAAGCAACCTTCTCGGAGGCACTCCGTGGGCTCACCTGTGGTGATCCCGCTGGTTTTGTGCTTAATCGACCCGCTGCAGAACCACATGAAGACCAGGGTTGAGATTAGTCAGATCCTGGGTTAGGCAGTTAGGGGAACGCTCTGGGAGGGCATTGCTTGTCCGTTGTGCACCGTAGTGTGGATCTGGCTCCAAGGTGAATATGGATTTGTCAGGGTTTTTCGAAGCGCCTTGCGCGGTGTTTTTGGACTCGTGTAAGAAGGATCAGTTGGTCGAAATTGCTGAACACTATGAGATTGCGTTGCAAGAGGGAATGCTTAAGGATGAGTTAAAAATGTTTGTTTTGTTGTCGTTGTTTGAGAGAGGTGTGCTGCAGAAGGAGCCTGCTGCTGAGCCGGCGGCCGCAGCTGCCGTGAGGTCAGCGTTTGGGTCTGTGGGACAGGTTCAGGTGCTCTCGTTTGAGCAACAGAGAGAATTGTTGCTGCTTCAATTGGAGCTGGAGCGGACAAAGCTGAGGGTTTTGGACCGCGATAGTAGGATGTCTGGCGTATCAAATGAGTCGGGGTCTGCGGTTGGGCGTGAGGGCAGAGACCTGACCGCGAGTCTGCGCCTTGTGCCCAAATTCAACGAGCGCGATCCCGACACTTTTTTCACGTTGTTTGAGCGCGTGTCAGAGGCCAGACAGTGGCCAGATGGAGACAAGGTCCTCCTGCTGCAGTGCGTTCTCACGGGGAAGGCCCAGGAGGCGTACTCGGCTGTGTGTGCACAAGAGGGTCTGACTTACGAAATGGTGAAGTCGGCCGTCCTCAAGGCGTATGAACTCGTTCCAGAGGCATATCGCCAGAGGTTTAGACATTGGATGAAGTCCGATAAACAGACGAATGTGGAATTTGTGCGCGATTTGACCACTCATTTTCACCGCTGGTGCGCAGCGGAAAAAGTAAATACATTTGACGGTTTGTGCCAATTAATTATCATGGAGCAGTTTAAAAACGTGGCTCCTCAGCGCGTAGCGGCCTACTTGAATGAAAGAGGGCCAGCTACTGCGCTTAGAGCGGCTGAATTGGCGGATGATTTTTTACTGACGCACAGGTCTGGTTTCGCTGAGGTGCGCGAGCAGGGAGGTAATGACAGCAGTTTTACGCGTCGACCTCAGTGCGCCCAGGGCTTTCAAATCTGTGTAATTTTTGCCGGGGTGAGGGTCACTGGAAGGACCAGTGTCCTTTGTTAAGGCGAAAAAACGTCGCGCCTTCCCCAGCTCTGGCCATGTTGTGCGCAAGTGCGCGAGAGGAAAAGGCAGTGGAGATTAGTGCCAGTGACAAGTCTGGGTTTGAACCTTTCATCATAGACGCACAGGTGTCTTTGGTGGGCAGTGCGGAACGTGTTAGTATTAGAGTGTTGCGTGACACGGGGGCCCGACATTCTTTTATTGTGCAGTCTGCGCTTCCTTTTTCTGCTGATACGCAGTCGGGAGATTTCATTGTGATGAGGGGGATGGAGCTTGGCTTTGTTCCCGTGCCGCGCCATGATGTGGTGCTTGATTGTGATCTGGCTAAAGGTGTGTTTTCTGTGGGCGTGCGTCCCGAGTTGCCTTTGCCAGGCGTGTCGATGATTCTGGGAAATGACATTTGTGGTGGTCGGGTCTGGCCCAGTGGTCCCCCGCCGCCTGTGGTGGTGTCCGAGCCGTTGGAAGTGGCATCTGACAGCTCGGCGCTGCAAGTTTTTCCTGTTTGTGCCGTGACGCGCGCTCAGAGTAAAGGTGCGTCTGTGCCGGCAGAGGCTGTGGCCTCAGTGGAACCGGTTGCGCTGCCTGATTTGCCTCCGCTGGTGTCGAGGGATGAGTGGATCAAAGCACAGAAATCTGATGTTTCGTTGTCTTCGTTGTGGGATCAGGTGGTGCCGCCTCACCAGGTTGGCGATGTAGCCCAGGGCTATTTTGTTCAAGAGGGGCTCTTGGTGCGTAAATGGTTGCGTTGTGATGAGGATGTTGTGGGGGCGCCTGTGTTCCAGGTGGTGGTGCCTCGGGATTTTCGTTCCCAAGTTTTGAGAACTGCACATGATGAAAGTGGTCACTTTGGAGTGCGTAAAACCTACCTGTATGTGCTCAAACACTTTTTTTGGCCGCGAGCCAAGAGAGATGTGGCTGCGTACATTAAAACATGTCATGTGTGCCAGCTGACGGGGAAACCCAACCAGCGCGTAAAGCCGGCACCGTTGCAGCCCATTCCTGTGGTGAGTGAGCCTTTCGAGTATTTGATTATAGACTGTGTGGGGCCGTTGCCTAGTGCCAAGTCGGGTTGTAAGTATTTGTTGACTGTTATGTGTCAATTTACTCGCTATCCGGCGGCGTATCCGCTTCGTTCCATCACCACCAAAGCGGTGGTTAAAGCACTTTCACAGTTTATCTCGGTGTTCGGGATACCCAAGGTCATACAGAGTGATCGGGGGTCCAATTTTTGCTCACATATGTTCGCACAAGTGTTGAAAATGCTGGGGGTGAGCCACAACCAGTCCACTCCGTATCATGCGCAAAGTCAGGGTGCGTTAGAACGATTCCATCAGACGCTTAAGTCCTTACTGCGCGCGTACTGTACCGAGTTGGACCGAGACTGGGAGGATGGTCTCCCGTGGTTGATGTTGGCGGCGCGAGAAGCCGTGCAGGAGAGCACGGGCTTCAGTCCGAACGAGTTGGTCTTTGGGCACTCGGTGCGTGGGCCGTTAGCAGCGTTGAAAGGTGGGTTGGTTCCTGCTGAGCCGCCCCGTAACCTGATTGATTTTTTGAATGGTTTTCGGCACCGGTTGTTTCGGGCAGGTCTGTTGGCGCGAGAAAAGCTGGGGCAGGCTCAGGTGAAAATGAAAGCCCAGTATGACCGCGGTACAGTGCGTCATGAGTTCAGTCCTGGGGACCAGGTCCTCGCGCTGACACCGCTGGTCACGTCGCCATTTCAGGCCAAATTCACTGGTCCGTATACTGTGTCTGAAAAAGTCTCTGATTTGAACTATCGTGTTTCTACTCCAGGTAAGAGGAAGTCGTCTCAGCTGTATCACGTGAACCTGTTGAAACCATATTATCAGCGCGGTGAGTGCGTAAAAGGTGACGTGTGTCCTGCGCTCGCGGTGGACACCTGCAGTGCGGTGCAGGAGTCAGACGGCGTTCCTGAACCTGATGACAGTCTGTTGAGTGGTAGGTTGAAAAATTCCGAGTCGTTGTGTAATCTGGATTCTTTGTTGTTGCATCTTCCTGTAGAGCAGCGTGTCGAGCTGGTGAAGCTGATCGGGGAGTTTCCACAGCTTTTTGGTGACGTTCCATCTCGCACCTCCTGGATTGAGCATGATATCGATGTGGGTGAGGCGCGGCCCACTAGACAGCGGTTTTACCGCATGGGCCCCGAAAAGCTTAACCATTTGAATTCTGAGATTGATTATATGCTTAAAAATGACATTGCTGTTCCATCTGCATCCAGCTGGGCCTCTCCTTGTGTGTTGGTGCCAAAACCAGATAACACTCTGCGGTTTTGCACAGACATGAGAAAAGTTAATTCAGTCACTAAATCCGATTCATTTCCCTTGCCGCGCATGGATGACTGTATAGATAGAGTGGGTTCTGCTAAGTTTGTGTCCAAATTCGATCTCTTAAAGGGCTATTGGCAGGTGCCTTTGTCAGCGCGCGCAAGAGAAATTGCTGCTTTTGTGACCCCTTCTGGCCTCTACTCCTACACAGTTATGCCCTTTGGTTTAAAGAACGCGCCGGCCACTTTTCAGCGGCTTATGAATCAGGTCGTGCATGGGTTAGAGGGCTGTTCTGTGTATTTAGATGATTTGGTAGTGTATAGTGACACGTGGCTTTCCCATTTGCAGAGGGTTAGAGCTTTGTTTGAGAGGTTGGCTGAGGCACAGTTGACAGTAAACTTGGCCAAATGTGAATTTGCCAGGGCGACTGTGACTTACCTGGGCCGTGTAGTTGGTCAGGGTAAAGTTTTTCCTGTGCAGGCCAAGGTGTTAGCTGTGTCCGAGTTTCCACAGCCGACTACAAAGAAAGAGCTCCAGCGGTTTTTGGGTTTAGTTGGATACTATAGAAGCTTCTGTAAAAATTTCTCTACTGTTGTCTTTCCTCTGACTGAGTTGTTGAGAGCTGGTACTAAATTTGTGTGGTCTTTTGAGTGCCAGCAGGCCTTTGAAAATGTAAAATCTTTACTGTGTTCATGTCCTGTGTTGGCTGCCCCGCAATTTGACAAACAGTTTGTGTTTCAGGTGGATGCCAGCCAGGTCGGGGCCGGTGCTGTCCTGCTCCAGGGAGGGGACGAGGGGGTGTTGAGACCGGTCTGCTTCTTTTCTCGAAAATTTAACCGACATCAGGCCAACTATTCGGTTATAGAAAAGGAAGCCTTGGCACTCATTTTGGCCTTACAGCATTTCGAGGTGTATGTGGGAGGGACGGCACCTCTGGTTGTTTATACTGACCACAACCCTTTGACCTTCTTAGGCTCCTTGAAGTCTCCGAACCAGAGGCTGGTCAGGTGGTCTCTTTTTCTGCAGGGTTACGATTTGGATATACGCCACATTAAAGGGCAAGATAATGTCTTGGCAGATGCTTTGTCTAGGGCGCCTCTGCCATAGGGTCAGATTGGGGTATTGGGTAAAGTATTGTGTGGCCTACGGTACTGTTTTATTTTGCATGTGGTAACATGTAATTGTACGCCTGCCTCTGTTCTCCTGCTCTTCCCTTGTTTTCTCAGTCTCTTAAATAGGCTTCCCCAGTACCAGGTTGCGGAGGCGGGAGGCAAGGGTGGTGAGTCCGGGTTCAGGTTGGGAGGGGGAATTATTCATGTTGCTAAATGTATTGTTACTGTTATGTTAATTTGTAATGGGTCCAGCTGCGTCCTAGTTGTGGCGGGCTTGTTTGACGGTTCCCCTTTGGCGTCCCGTCTTAAAGGGGGAGGGTGTGACAACCCCAGGGTGGTGTGGTTGTTTGTGTGTGCGGTGCCTCTCTCTCCCTCTCTCTTTCAGGACCTGATGAGGACGATGCGCTTCAGGTGTGCGTCCTCGTGAGGGCGGGGCGGCGGCGTAAAACCATGTTGCAGCCGCCGGTCCGCTCTCTTGCCTCTTGTCTCCCGCTCGGCGTCCCACTCGGGAGCTGGCCCTGCAGCCGCCGCTGCTCCCTTTTTGTCTTTTATTTTGTTGTCCTTTGTTGTTAACGTCTTTTCCTTCTGTTAAATAAATGTTATTCGTGTGTAGCCTTCCCTCTCGCGTTGTTGATTTGTCAGAGCCGTGAGCCAGCTCTGACACTCTGCCTTTGTGAATTTTATTCATTTGATAGCAGCCATGTTTTTTTGGCCAATCTTCACAAATTACAACAGAATTTTGTGTCGTCATCCGCTGAGGCTGTGTACCAAATCTGGTGTTCATAGAGTCAAAATCCAAAAAGTAGATACAACATTACTGTTTTTCACATTATGGAAATTAGCAAAAAATCCAACATGGCGGACTTTTATGGTCCAAGAGGCTTTTTTGTAGAGCACATTGAGCTGAACCTGTATGTCAAGCTTCAAGTTAATCGGACCGACCCATTTGTCCCATCGAGCGAAGTTGAGCCGCAATCCAGCTGCACTGCAGTTTTGCTCAGTCCTCTGGGCGACCTTAAATCCTCCCAGGAGCGTTTCAAAAGTGGAGCACTTCCAGCACTATTTGGCTGGATTCGTGTGATTATGAGTTCACCCAAAAGTTCCAAGATCACGCTGTGATCTGCATGTATAGAGAGAGCAACAAAGCCACTTTCTGTCTCTCTGTCTTCATATTACATCCTTTTTCTTTGTTTTTTTGCTTCAGCTATGGGTAAGTAGGCTACTTATTTAAATGGTTTCTTCATTAATTATAACTTTTAAACTGTATTCTTTATCTGGTTAAATTGTCTTTATTCTTGTTTTTACTGTAGTTAGCCTTTGTCCAACTTCGTGTTTTAAGATTACAGATTAAGTTAATACAGTTTAAGTCCAGTTACGAATGACATACATTAAAGATTTGTGGCTAGACTAAAGCAGCTTGGCCACAACTGTTTGCCCAAATAGACCTGTCGCGTACTTTTTGAGGAGCAGAGCGGAGAGTCACTTCTGGGACGGCGCATCAGGTGGGACCACACACATTGACTAGAGTGGCCGCAATCAACAGCGCCAGAGCAGCACTGCCAGATTGCGGCACAGCTGCACTTGGTGGGACCTGGGTTAGGGTGTGAGGGGTGTGGCCTTTCAAATTTCAAATTTTAAATGCTTAATAACAGTGCCACCATGTGGCAGATCGAGTTTGCATTTTATCAGAACCTGATACACACACTCTCCAGTTATTTTGCCGTTTCATTTTTCTAGCTCATTCCAGCTCACAGGAATTTGCGCAAATGTGGCAGGAAAAAATAAATAAATAAATAATAGGTTAACCCTGGTGAATCATAGAAGGGTTCTGTCCCCTTCAGGATTTGAACCCTAAAAGACTTCCATAAAGTGTTTTACTTTACTTTACTTTTGAAATAGCCTATATAGTAGTAGACCTATGATATAACCAGTTTAATGTGATGATGTTTGGCTGTAATTTGTTTGCGTGTCCAGCAAGGGAACTCGACTGCCAAGCTACATATAATGAAAGCAGGCTATTAGGCAAAAAGACAATGAAGTGTCGGTCTTATTTGAGTTCTTCCTGGTTTTTCAGTTCAAGGAAGCAGCTAGAATCTAAAATAGCGACGTCTCAAACAGGTGTGATGAACAAGTTACACAGGTTAGGTTGGCCCAGAGTGGCGGCACACCCAGTCACAGTGGCTCAGAGCCAACCCTCCACTTTAACCTCACAATGTCATTGTACAATTCTTTGTATAATGGCAATAAAGCTGCTTTACCTTTACCTCAAGTGCATCTAGGACAGATTCAGTGAATTAAACACTGACAAACACGACTGAAGAATAACATTGAAAAAAAAAAAACATTTCATGTTTACCTTTTTACTGCCATGCTAAAATAATGTGAAATTATTAAAGCTGTCTTTAATATGCCTATTTGTTAGAATGAATTTTTCTATTTTTGTCAATGAAATATATGTGAACACAAGCTGTTTCTCAGGTAAAACAGTGAAGCTACTGTGATTATTAAGTTGTCTCATGCAACAGTCACCTGAAGACAGTTTTTTACATTTTAAGCAGACCTAACCTACTGATTTGTCAGCCTATAGACTCGTGTTTATAGTCTATTGAGCTAATGATAGTTGATTCTAGACCTACTTTACCTATTTGTTGGCATTTACCTTTAGTTTTGCTGAAACTCCTCCGATGCTCCGTCGTTTGCCACCATCCCAAGACGACTGAATGTGAAAGTAAAAATGTTTCAAATGTAATGTGGAGAAAACGCCCAGTGTTCGAATTCCTCATTGTCATTTCTCCATGACCAAAGTGTTTTTACACACCACTTCCATCTCTATGTTTTTAGGGGAATTTTCCATGGTAGCTGAACATGATGACTGCGGTCGCATTGAAACTTGTGTTTTACTTCATGTATTAAGTTTCTAAGTCAGTATCACATTACAAAATATTCACTATGTAGATTCAAAGATTGCATTTCCAACTTAGTACTGTTTGATTTGATTGCTGTTTTGCTGTTACATTTCACCATTACACTATCAAGTAGGCTAATTGTTCGTAATAATAAAGCAGGTTGTAATTTTTCCTGTTATCCACTCAGGTTTGGTTTTCATCAGGTTTTCATCCATTAGGGTCATTTTGTGGAGCCTCTGAAAACTTGGGGTGTGTAATCAACCTGCACAGAGAAATGTGAATGGAGCCGAGACCTGCTTGAAGAGTATCAGAAAGTAGCCTGGTGTTAACCTAAAAGCAGTCACTGTTTTATATCATATTAGAGTCAGAGTTGAATTATTTATTTCCTGACTTTTTTCCTTTATTATGTAACCATGAACAGTATTTGGAACATAAATAATTTAATATATTCACAAAATGCAGCCTACAATAAAAGTTCAGGTTTTCTCATTGTGTTTTCTTACATTTTCCTTCCGCTAGGACTTAAACATTTGATGAAGTTTGGTCACATTTCAACAAGGTTACAGTGAGAAATTCTGCTGCAGCTTTAGAAGAATCATGTCACTGCTGGGTGACCCAAATTTGGGAAGGGGGTCCCACAACTTGAATTTCAGATACTTCACTAAAACAATGGAAAACGCTAGACACAACAAAACATCCTAATGTTAATTACGGCTTCAGCTGTGTTGTTTTTTAAAGAAATTGATGTCCCATGCCTCAAAATATTTCTGTCCAACACAACCTTTCCAGCTCTTGTTTTCTGGTTAGTTTCAATAGAAAGGTTACTCCATTGCACATTTTCCACAGTGCTTGGAGCTCAGTACAGTTTCTGATCCCAAGTGTGCTCAATGCCAGGAGTTAAAAATATTTCACCCTTTACAAAACACTTATTTTAAACTTGATGCTCAATAGATTTGTAGCAGCAGCAGCAGGAGCCATGACCCCTGCTTTCTGCGGGCATTTGCTCAGCGATGCTGGCACTCTTTCAACACTGTAGGTTGACTCCTGTGATGAGGATGAGAGCGCTGCGGCTGCAAACATCAACATGAGAAATCCCTGTAGATACTGAAGTCACTGAGACTGACAGGCACTTCGCTTTCACCTCACTACAAGGCTGAGCTGGACTCAGAGGCTCTCCTTGAATTATAAAATTATGCCCTCTCAGTTCCCATGTATGTATGTTATGCTTATGTCTACTTTTTTGTCTGTCCTGTCCCATGTAAAATCAAGTTTATATAAAACCTGATCAAGCTTTCAAAATTATAATGCTGATTGTGATAGAAAAATATGTCTTATGGTGTTTCAAGGCTTTTTTCCAACTAGCTAACACATTACTTTAAGATTATTTGGAATAAGCAAAAAATCTCCAAGTATAAATATCCAAACACCCTAAAAATATATATAATAAAATAAATTATAGTTAACAACAAGAAACAAGCTAGCAAATAGTTAAGTTTCAAGAACAAATAAAAAGAGTCCCAAGTGTTTGGACCCTCAGTCTCCATAAAAAAGACACATAAAAGTCGCTGTAGTGACTCATCACCACAGGTGCCTGTATAAAAAAACTGCAGCTGTCATGTGAAACAATATTTTTGCAGGTGGAGTTTCAAACATGTCCCCAAAGAGCCACATTAAGTTTAAAGGATGACACTTTCCCCGTCTGTACCTGTGCATTGTCTCTGTTAATCAAATTAAAATATCACACAGGCACTTTAAAAAGAACATTCCCTGCAAAATTATGTCATTTTTTGAGCTGCCGCCTGTCATTACTCACTGCTGGATGTCCCACACTCAAGAAAATCGATGATGATGATGACGATTATGTGCAAATCTGAGGAAAGCTGTGCTATTTTGACCTTATGCTAGGTGTTTAAAACTTTTGTTTTAATGTGGAAAAACCACAAACATCACTTCATGTTTATCAAGCAAGAGTTTCTGTCCTCTCTCACTATAAAGAAACTGTAAACAGAGTAGATTAGACAAGACATAAACTCATAAAAGTTTGTTTCTATTCCCTAATATGTGGTAAATTTAAAAAAAACAAAAAACAAAAAACACTGAATTTTTTTTTAAAATATCCACAAAGTACCACGAGTCATTCAGGTTTAATTCAATTTTTACTCCAGATGTACATAATATCCAGCTTTAGCCAGGTACCTTATACATAAAAGTCATCACTGAAAGCCTTGTTTGTCAATATGAAGCTTGATTATTGCTCTTCTTTTTTATATCCCACCTATTCACAACCCAGAGGCAGAAAGATCACGTAATAAAAAAAATTTGATTTGTTTAAATAAAATTACAGTCCTCCAAAATACAACCTTTGTATAAAGTCAAGAATTAGCACAAGGTAAGCAACAGAAGTAATGAGTTGTATTTCATATGAAAAAAAGTAGGAAAATTAATGTTAATAACATGTTGCATAGTACTTTCAGACCTCAAATGCACTTTGTCTGTTTTGGGCTAAAACAAGGCAGTTACCTTTCAAGTGAATCTGTTTTGTAGCTTTTTGGGCTAATGCTCTTGCAGTTTTGGCAGAAACGATCTAATTGCCTGTTTGCCGTGTGTTGCTTTTAACTTTGTTCAGTGTTTCATCGCTGATAATGGCTGCTAATTGGCCTGAGCCAGTTCAACCACACTGTTGTTGTTGCTCTTTTATTGTGATCAAGTTACTTCAGACAAAATGGAACTCTGTGAAATTCATGGTGTTACTCATCTTTAAACTAATGCTTTTGTGCAACTCTCATAATATTTGGTCACAACAGTCATTTTAAACAGATTTCATGTTGCTTTATTGGCCACTGCCACGTAGAATTAAAACAAATGTGGCTTCATACCTAAATAAATCAATATGCAAGTACACTAATTAGCTGAATGTTTAGACGCACTTTCGTTTTACCTGAATGAGAAAGTGCAAGTGTCCAAACTTCTTCCTTGTACTGTATGTGAACTTAAATATTGCTGGGCAACAAAAGGGGCCTGATCCTGAACATCTGCTCATAATTGGCTTTTCTCAAACACAGTAAATATTGCTCATTACTTAAGCTGTTTATCTCATACAGCCCATTCTGCGTACATTTATTAAGGCATTTATTAAGGATGCCAGTCACCCTGGAGGGCAGTGCAGATGATGCAAATGCAAGCTTATACACAGATCTCATATAAACTTTAATCTTACAGTTAATAAATCTATTAAATGTAAAGTGCTAGGCAAAAGGACCATGTTAAGTTGTTTATTAAGTCTAGACTAATTCAGTCTGAGTTAAAGGATACAAAACTGGTTAACCTCCATGAGAAATACTACCAGGCTATGTGTAAGTAGATGAATTTGACCCCAGATAGAAGCAGAAAGTCCCTCATCACCCTTGATTTTGTTCTTTTCTTGTTATCCCTTTCACCATTTGGAAGATCTGGCAAATATCTTGGTGCAAAGGGATAATGTCCTCCTCGGAGCGTCTTTAATCATCACTGCGTCATGCAACCGGATTGCGTCTGTGCGTCTACTTCTATCCATTTCTTCTCCACTTCCACCTAAAGAAAAGAAAGGAAAAATTGGGTTAGTTGCACTTATTAGAAAAGATGATATCTGTATAAAGGTTGGTGCATGTGTTATGCAAGACATTATTCTACTGATGTTGGAATATTTTACTTGACAATGATAGCGTGTCCAGCTGGTCACATGTTTCTGTGGCTGAATGTCGTTTGTGGTGCCCAGTGACTTCACCCTGGTTTGTGACACAACTGCACCCATAATTTCACATTCCATCGTGACAAAAGGGTACCAGTCACTTGGGATCTCCTGATCAGATCCCAGCTCTAGCTTGCAGGAAAATGAATGAGGATGATCCACTGCTGCAAGAGAAGCAAACAAAGGTCGCTTGTAGTTAGAGTGTTACACCACTAAGTGGCAAACATACTTTACACATGCACAAGAAGCCAAAGTACAAGCTAATGACAAAATGATATGAGGCTGTAATGGAGGACTACATTTTAATCTCTCTGCACTGTGCTACCTGTGTTCTTTGCTGGCAGTCTGTCGATCCTACACACAATGGCTGAATATACATTCTCATACTTGACTGTGCCGACTGTCACCTGCATGACAAGCTGTGAGTCTGCAGCGCTGACGTAGCCTAGGCAGGCTGTTGTTCTGTTCATACGGGGCCTTCAGTGACCTCTGTCGCAGCAAGGCCACTGTCTGCGTCACTTTGACCCAGTCGCCCGGCACAGGCACACGGATCACTACATTCTCACACAGTGGGTATGTGTCAGACACTCCCATGGAGGAGAGGAAGGTGGCAGACATGTTAAGAAAGGCCTGGAGCTCCACATAGGCACCTTGAACTGTGACTACAGCTTTAATAGAGAAGGGAATTTCTGTGCAACCCAAAGTGCTGGTCTTGTACCGCATCAGCTCCACCCTGCAGGCGTCAGGAGGGGAGAACTTAATCAGCCGGGACCTCTGAAACTCCGTCTCATTCACACATTTGTGAAAATGGCAGTCGGTGATCTCCATCCAGAGTTCACTGCCTTCTTCAGACCCATAGCTGGAGTTAGAGCGCAGCAGGCCGAGATCATTTAGGGCGAGGAAACAGTCCCCGAGTCCGTTCAGAAAAGCCAGACAGTGAATCTGGGTAAAGGCCGTCCGCTCCATGACCCCTCCACACTTGTCCAGTTGTACCCAGATGTGATCAGTGATCTGCAACGACATCTCCTGCTCCTCATAGTGCCGCCTCTGCTGATGGGACACGCAGAGTTTGAAGATTTCCTCCTCCATGGAGACTACCAGGTCCTCCATGTCGTCATGCACTGTGGAGCCAAACTTGAGCAGCTGCTCTACCTCTGGCTTATGACTAACCTCCAACTTAGGGTGGAAGCGTTTCTTTTCTGTGTACGAGAAACTTTGCGGGGCTCGCCGTAGCTTTCCAGTTTAAGATCTGAGATCCTACACTGAGGGAGAAGCTGGAACTCCTTGTATGGCTTCTCCAGCCCTTTCTCATAGTACATCTGCAGCACACCTCCTGGCAACAAGTACAGATAGATTGGCCCCCACTGTCAAGAGGACATGCAGTTCTTTTTTTCGGGAATCCTGACCATGACAGGCCAGCCGTCTCTCTTCTGGCTACGGAAAAGTCCCCGAGGAACAAACTGAGATGAGCCCTCGCTTAAAACCTCATCTTTGCAACTCAGCTGCCTCTCGGCATCTTCTTCCGCCTTTGTTTCGTGGTCTGTCTCTGCCCGCAGGTCTTCCAGTTTGTGGCAAACGTAGGAGAGGGAGCTCTGGAGTTGATCGCGTGGAGGCTCGCTGCCACCTTTGGTCCTAATTAAGAAGCGTGGTAGGCTGTTGTCAGGTTCTGAGTCTGAGGAGGAGCTGTCCACATCTGCGCTGTGTCTAGATCCATCCCAGAAAGGGTTAAAGTGTCCTGAGTTTCCTCGGAAAGAAGGGAAAGGGCTAGGTCCATCTGAGGTTTGATTTACTGCCTCTGGTGCAGGAGAGGGAACAGAGGTGGTAGATGTGCTGGAGAAACTCTGGAAGAGGTCGTTCTTTTCCCACGTGTGCGGGTGAAATGGGGGCGCACTGCTAGGAACCCCACTTACAGGAGTGCAAAAGGGCATGCTACATGGTACACAGGAACTTTCACTAAGACTTGAGAGGCTTTGAGGGGATTCCAGAGAACTACTGAAGGTCCATGAAGTATCTCTAATTGGAGGAAGTCCTAATTTAAGGCCATTAGGACGCGGTACTGATGCTTTGATAAGCCCTAGTGACTGTAGGGACTTCTGAGGTGTTGAGAAAGGTGTGTTGTCATCTTCAAATGTGACCCAGTTTGAGTGATTTGTGGAACACATGGCTGAAGAGGACTGATGGCCGCTTAAGAAACAAAAATTCTTCTTTTTCTGGGTAGAACACCCCCCACTTCAGAGGCCCTCTCCTCTGCAAAAAACAAACAAACAAAAATACTAAGAAAACAACCAAAAGGCAATGTATTAAAAGACATTTTTAAAGGTAAAAATATCAAAGTACCTCCAAGGTAACATAAATATTCTTTTACAGATCAGATAAATCTATTTATCCTGTCAGTAGAAAAAAAGACTGACAGCTCTAGCAGATGTAAATAAAAACAAACTTGCTTAAGGTAATTTGTTAAAACTGAACGAGAGAACGACCTTGAAAACCTGGAACATTTCTGTACGTTAACACAATTATCAAAGGCAGAGACGCGGTAACAGATTTTCTCAGTGAAACCAGTGACTTGAGCTTTTGCAGAACAAATAATACAAACATTTACTGACTGAACTGTCTTGCAAGGACATGATCGGAAGAGTATCAACCAACTTCATGTAAGTAAGTGTCTGACATATGTGAGATGTTCAACGATACCCCAGCAGATGTATGGATTTTCTCTTTTTCTAAAATGGGTCATTTTGCAAGCAATACAGTAGTATTGAGAAATGTGGCCTTCATTCTAAACTGTGTTCGTACTGTAGGCTTCAAGAGGAGAATACTGCTCTTTGTATCTTATGGCGAGGCCCATAATACAGTGCTGCCCCTCTTATTTCAATACATAGACATAAACACTGCATAAATCTATTCTCCCATCTAAACTTTTGAAAACAAATGTTAGTCCAAAGGATGGCAATCTGGAAAACTGTTAAGTTATATCATACCTACATGAACAGGTGGGAAAACTTGTGTAATAACACACCCTGACAAACTGACACAAGGTTTCTCAAAGGAGTGAGATGTACAAAGGCAATGTCTGTTTGGAAGCCGCTGGAGCAGAGGAGTATTTGAAAAAGGATCAAGGATAAAGAAAAAGGTTCAGAGAAAAGGAAATGTTTCTCTTTTCAAAAGGAGTGTAGGTTTAAAAGTTCTGGAATTTCAAAGGTTTTGTACTGCAAATTGAAGTGGTGAAAAGTTGGATTTTAGACATACTGCGCTTTGATATGAGCATAATCTAAATATTTAATGGTAAGCCTGCTCTAAAATGCGTGCGAGAAAAGTTAGCCATGGCGGCAAAGATCCTGCCTCATTAACCAGCATGACATCAAGTGTTGGAGCCAGGTGTAATGCAGCACAGCAGCTTGGAAAGGACAAACGCTGGCAGAGCATACTTCACCGTAGGTGTTAATTGTTTAAGAGTGTGGGAATATTCTTTAACAACAACGGCATTCAGGCTAATTAGCCAATGGGCAGAGAGGAGTAAAGATATTGTAATCTTTATAAATTTGTACATTTGATTTGCTATTATTTTGATGTGCTGGCAGCTCTGCTTTCAGCAGCATCCAGCTCAGAGGCCGCAGAGAAGCCACTTTCAAAATGTTGAAGCCTCATCTCCCCATAAAAAATCTTAAAAACAATAATTGAAAGCAGAAAGCCTCAATTACAGCGTTCCCCCTCCCTTCAAGATCACAGCCATGACTCGCATGAAGGAGACATCCAGTGGCAAGCTCCTCTAGCTATAAATAAACAGGAAAGTGGGGGCTCTGATTTCGGCTAGTGGATTGACATGTCTTCAGTCAAACACTGAAGAACATCTTTCTAATGAGAGGATGTTTCCAATGGCCCGGGTTCATTTCCACGAGTTCATCCCTCCTCTCCGGCTTATAGAATCTCTCAGCTTTGGTTCAAAGGGACGGGCACAGAGGAGGATGAGTTCTCCGCGGGGGTTACCGTCAGTCTTTCAGATTCATTTACAGTCTGCCGTCTCTTCCTGGGCTCTCCGGCGGGCTGCACAGAAATGAGACTCTGCTAAATCTACAGAGGACAAAAGAATACATTCCACACATTCCTCTGGGACAAGCAGCTTTGCACACAGGAAATACCAGCCTGCTCTATTCGTGTGAACTATCAACAAATATTATCTTAATGTCAATTTATCAAAAATCCAAAATGCACCCGATTTATGGGTCACAAACTCTGGACGGTCCGGTTATAATTCGGTGGCAAAGTTAACAAAACGGACAAAGAAGGAGTCAGGAAATTTAGATAGCTGTATTATTGTAATTTCTTACCTTGTCTGAACTACTCTCACTATTTTTGCAAGTGAAATCCTATTTTTGGGATGTAAAGATATTCACAAGGTCACACGCCTAAAAACAACACGCAAAGCGCAGAATTTTAGGACTGAGGAGCAACTTTGTTCAGGCCCCTCTTGCAAATACTGCAAAGGTTTGGTCAAATTCAAACTGCAGCACTGCAATTAAGACACAGAGGAGGCCAATCCCGTGTCATTACTGATTATAACTATACTTAAAATAAATAGCTACACTTCCAAAAGCAGGGGTGGGCAAAAAATGTACACACTCCATAGACAATAAATTTAAGTCTGAAGTCACTTAATTATAACTATTGGGTAATAATATGCTGCCATACAGATGCGTTTATGCAGCTTTAAAAGAGGCCAGTCAGCACACCCAACAGATCAAGTTAAAATTATTTAACATGTGATTATCATGAGAGCTTATTACAAGCACAGGAATTTAAATCCACAAAGGGGAAGAACAACCACAAGTCGATACTAACCAACAGGGATATGAGAGAACAAATGTTCCTACAACTTATTTAACACGAC
>MDSQ01000081.1_pt1 | contig 16434 bp, 18 predicted proteins | sample 1008251 | NCBI WGS metagenome assembly MDSQ01 (sample SAMN05526597, study PRJNA338239) | gut metagenome | isolation source: Hindgut content | host: Naso unicornis | place: Saudi Arabia: Red Sea | collected 2016-05
TATTTGATTTCGTTCTTCTCTAATACCTTCGATAGTTTCTGACACCAAATCTTCAAATTGTCTAACTTCTTCATGTATATTATTTATTGTTTCCTTTAGGCGATATTCTACTTTTTTTAGCTTCTCATCTGCGTGACGAATACCCATAATTTGTAGGTCTCGTGATTCTTTTTTGACATTTACCATGATATTTTCTGCATAGCCTAAGGCTTCTTGAGTAATTTTATGACTATCAATTAGTTTTTTTACTTCAAGTTCTGCGTCATATCGTATGTTTTCTGCTTCTTTATAAGCATCATTTAAAATTCTTTCCCTATCTTCAACAACCCAGTTGGCTTGTCTAAATTCATTTGGCAATAGATTTATTATTTTATCTATATATTCACTTACTTCGTTTCTATCAATTTTTATCATGTTTGAGGCAAAAAAAGCAAGTGGTGCCTCGTCTATTATCTCTTGTAAAAATTTGATTGACTCCATTACAACGGATACGCTATTACTTTCTTCAATCAACTCAACTTCTTGTCCTTTGTATATCTCAAATTCATTATCCATTTGGCATTCTCCTAACTGTTCCCATAAACTACTTATAGTTACAATGAATCTTTTTAAAAGGCATTTTCTAATACTATTAATATTTTTGTAGTGAATGTAACGTAGTAATTATTTGTTTTGGTACAAATTCTTCAATATTACCTCCAAAATGGATCAGTTCTCTAACTACGCTAGAACTAAGTAGTGTATACTCAGGAGATGATAATAAAAATATTGTTTCTATATTTCCGTGTAGTTTTTTATTAATTACTGCCATTTGTGCTTCATATTCAAAATCAGTAGAATTTCGTATACCTTTAATTATTAAATCAATATTTTTATTTTGTATATACTCTACTAATAGACCAGAATGTGAATCTACTATAACGTTACCTATATCACTTGTTGCCAGATGCATCATGTGCAGCCTATCCTCTACACTAAATTGCATATCAGTTTTTGCAGGGTTATACAGCAGTGCTATTATTAATTTATCTACTAATTTGCTTGCTCGTAAAATTATGTCCATATGCCCTTTTGTAATTGGTGCAAAACTGCCAGGGTAAATTCCTATTTTCATGTTACATCCTTTCGTAGATATTTATTTTAGTATTCTTATAAAGCTTTTGTTTTATTAATATCAATCTTTCATCGTCAATATCGTCTGCATCTGTAGCATTTTCTATTATAATTTTGCCTGTTTGTAGTAATATATTATTGTCTATAATATATTTTACAATATCGCCTATTCCAGTATAATAATATGGAGGGTCTAAAAATATAATATCATATGTTTGTTGTTCTGCACTTATTTTAGGCAGAGCTTTATTAATATTCATTTTGTATGTTTTACAGGCATTCTGCAATCTGATTTTTTCAATATTTTTCTCAAGTATCTTAATTGCATTGTTATCTTCTTCAACAAAAGTTACAGATTTTGCACCTCTACTCATAGCCTCAATACCAATTTGGCCAGTCCCACTAAATAAATCTAAAAAAGTGCATTCATTTATATCAAAATTGATTATGTTAAATAAAGTTTCTTTTATTCTATCTGTTGTAGGCCTAGTCGCAGTTCCGTCTGGGGAAAAAAGCTTTGTTCCTCTATATTTTCCGCTTATTACTCTCATCATAATTCCTCTTTTTACTTTATATTATACCACAAAATAACAAGTTTATCTAGTCAAAGATTATTCAAAAAAGATTTCATTAATAAAGTTTGTCATATTTTCTAAGTCTAATAAAAAATACGATGGGCTACCGTTTGAAACTTCTCCAGGGACAGTGTAAAATTCGATATTATCAGCATCAAAGGCTAATAAATAATCATAGTATTCAAGTACCTGTGTTATGGTTGCATCAGTTTTTACAGAAGAAAATAGTATTGAAGTCATTTCAGGTATTTTAGTAACTGTTGATGGACTAAGAAGAGTGTCTACAAATGCTTCAATAAACACTTGTTGCATCTCTATCCTACCTAAGTCTCCATTCCAATAACTTCTATACCTTACAAAATGTTCAGCCGTTTTACCATCCAATACTTGTAGCCCTTCTTTAAAGTTAATGTATAATCCTTGTGCAGGATCCGTATAATACATATTTTGTGGAACATATAATTCAATCCCCCCTACTGTATCTACTATTTCTCTAAATGCACTTGTTGATACTACAACATAGTTATCTACTTTTAATCCAAGTATAAGTTCAATTTGTCTTACCGTAAAATCTCTTATATTATCTATGCCAACATAGCCTGTCATTTCGTTTATCTTACTAACATCCACGCTATATCTTTTTGCCTCTTTCATGGCATCTTGTTGTGCCTGTGTCCAATAAACTTTGGAATCTCTAGGAATTGATATTACTTTTAATTTATTGGTGGAGCTATCAAAATTTACCACCATGATCACATCTGTTAAATGTCCACCAGCATCTGTACCAAACACGGCTATTGTTTGATTAACTTCATCATCAACTATAACTTCTCCTAAAATAATGCTTTCCCCTTCTTCTTGTGGATAATAAACCACTTCTTCATGTTTTACTATCACATCTCCTTGAGCTGGCACATAAATATGCTTCTGATATGACCACACACCAAAGGCAACTGTCGTACCTGCACATAAAGTTGTTATTAACATACTCTGCATAAATAGAGTAACAAATTGTGCCTTTGTACTTTTATTTCCGTTAAAAATCTTCATCTAACATCCCCCCTACTTTTAAATATAATATCATATTTAAACCAATTTTAACAGAACTTAGCAATAATTTTCACACCTCTATAAGTGAGGGCAGGTTACAACACTTTTTTTATACACAAAAAAGCGATAGACCGAAATCTATCGCTAAGTTTTCTTCTATTTTAGCCAAAATATCTTTTTAATAATCCTTGGAATGCTTTACCATGGCGAGCTTCATCTTTTGCCATTTCATGTACAGTATCATGAACTGCATCAAGGTTAAGTTGTTTTGCAAGAGTAGCCAATTCTTTTTTACCAGCTGTTGCACCATTTTCAGCTGCAACACGCATTTCTAAATTTTTCTTTGTAGAATCGCTTACAACTTCGCCTAATAACTCTGCAAATTTAGCAGCATGCTCTGCTTCTTCAAAAGCTGCTTTTTCCCAGTATGCTCCAATCTCTGCATATCCTTCTCTAAAAGCAACTCTAGCCATAGCTAAATACATACCAACTTCTGTACATTCGCCCTCAAAATTTGCTCTTAAACCATCAATAATTCTTTGGTCTGCTCCTTTTGCCACGCCAACAACATGCTCGTCAGCCCATTCAAGCCCACCTTCTGATGATTGCTCTTTAAATTTATCTTTACCCACTCCGCAGATTGGACATACATCTGGTGCACAATCTCCTTCATGAACATATCCACATACTGTACAAATAAATTTTTTCATAATTTTACCTCCATATATTTTATAATAAATTAGCAATAAAACCACTATTCTTTTAGGAAGCGTGGTTTTTGACAAATAATCATTATCACTTAATAAGTATACTCCCTAAAGTTATAATTTGTCAATACTAATTTTAAAAATTGATGAATTTTAAAATTTACTTAAAAATATTTGTATTTGCTACGTTGCTGTGAAGCTGGATAGAGTAAAATTGAAGATATTTCTTTGAAAATATTGTTGATTAATGGGTTAAAAATGGTATAATTAATATAATGATATTTTTTGAAGGGGGCTAATATGATTAATTTATTTACTAAAGTTAAATCTTTAATATCTAAAGATCAAGAAACTTACTATGATGAAACATTATATCACTCTAATGGCAATATAATGTATGAAGGCACGATTAAAGGTACAGAATATTACGGGTTTGGTAAACTATATAATGAAGATGGCACCATATCGTATGAAGGTGAATTTAAAGATGGCTTAAAACATGGGACAGGCACATGTTATTTTCAAGAAGAAACATACGTTGGCAACTTTAATTATAATAAGCAAACAGGTATAGGTACTTATACTTGGAAAGATGGCTCAGTTTATATAGGTTCTTTTGTGGATGGTATCAAAGAAGGCAAAGGTGAATTAACTTTGGCAGATGGTACTCGGTATGAGGGCACTTTTATTAAAGATCACTTAGAAGGGGTGGCAACGGCAACATACCCTAGTGGAGACATTTATATTGGTGAATTTCGAGATAGCATAGCTATAGGACGTGGAAAAATCACTTTTGCTAATGGTGATGTCTATGATGGTGATATTATAAAAAACTGTGTACCTTCTGGAAAAGGTACATTAACATATGCTGATGGTTCTACGTATCGTGGAGATTTTTTAAATGGTGCAGCCACAGGAAAAGGTATAAAAATATTCTCTAATGGGCATAAGTACATGGGTGATTTTAAAAATGGACTTATGCACGGCGAAGGATGCTATGAAGATGAGACGCATAACAGGTTTGAAGGTACTTTTGAAGATAATTATATGTTAAAGTCATATCATGGGATAGTTTTATACCCTGAAATTGGAAAATATGAAGGGCCTCTGCAAAATAGTTTGCCTAATGGAGATGGAATTTTTATATATGATGATGGCTCAATTTATAAAGGTCAATTTGTCAATGGAAAAATGACTGGGCAAGGACATAAGATTTTTGCTAATGGGCATAAGTATACGGGGTCATTTAGAAATGGAAAGATGGATGGCGAAGGCTTATATGATGATGGAGTAGCTTTATATAGAGGTGTTTTTGCAGAGGATTTTATGACCAAACGATTTTCATAGTAATATCCCCACTTTAATTCTATCTTAATGTGGGGATATTTTTATTTTTCCATATAAACTCCGGTATAACTTATTTTTTGCCTAATATAAAATCTAATTACGCATGCTACAAAGGCTAAACTTAATACTCCATATATAGGATATAAGACATCTACTAAATTTGTAAATCCTACAGATGATAAAGGAAGGGCAATTAATATACTAACAATTATACCATGTTCATATTTTAATCCAAATTTACTTTCAAATGTTTTAGTTAGCCCAAATATATTAGAAATCTGAGAAGAAAACATCTCTAACCATATCATAACTAACAAACAAATTTGAAGTATAGGAGCTATATTTTTAGCCACAGCTAAAATTGGAATGTCATAGGTTTTTGCATATGTAGGATTAACTATCATCAAAAATACTATGATTGTACTAATCACAGTTAATATGATAGTACCTATAATTACTCCGTGTAATATAACTTTATTGCTTTTTATCTCACTAGACAGAGGTACTATAATACCAACTATAGAGATTATGTTAAAACCTGCATACACTAAACTAGATATTATAAAATTATTTTTTGTGTATGGTAATGATACTATGTATGACAAACTCATATGCTCAGTGTTTTTTGTGCTATACCCTATAATTATAGCGAGCATCATAACTATCAAAATAGGAACAGTTATATTATTTACTTCAAATATACCTTGTGTTTTTCTTAATAAAAATAGTATACTAACCACTATCATAATACATATACCAAATATTTTAGGCACCCCAAAATATTGATGCACTACTGCACCGCTACCTGCTAATATTATTGATGTACTGCTGAGCAAAAATAACGTTAGTACTATATTAGTAAAAATCGCAATTGGCCTAGGGCATACTAAATTAATAAAGTCACTATACGATTTTATATCGTACTTTATACTTAAAAAGATAATCATCTTGCCAACAATTACATATAAAATAGCACTTATTAGTAATCCAAAAAAACTCCTATACCCATATACTGCAAAAAATTGCGTTAATTCTCGTCCAGAAGATAACCCAGCTCCCACTATGCTGCCTACAAATACTAGTCCAATTTGCAAAGACATTAACCAATTCTTCATTACTATCCCCCTACTATTATTGTTATTACAATAAATATATGCTAGTCCCTAAAAATTATGATAATTAATTCAACCATTTAATGTCAATTCATGTCATAAGTGCATATTATACTACTATGAATACGAAATATTATTCAGTCTTAATTTAATCATTCTTACTTTATATAGGAGGTTATTTAATATGGCATGTACTAATTGTAATAATAAATCAAGACAAATAACTTGCACAACAAATGAATATGGTATAACCATTTGTAGAACACCAGATGGAACTTTGGTTGATCCATTCTTAGGACACGAACTTTCTCCATACGGCCGTTGCCCAGGATATGGTGGGTATCCTTTCACAGCTGATTGTAGCTGTCCTTTACACCCATTCTCAGCACTTGGCCCATTTTATGGCGGAGAGCCTGTAGCACCAGCAGCAATGTTTGGACCTACAGCTCCTGTAGCACCTATTAACAACACACCTTGTGGCTGTGGTGGAAATGTAGCAGCACCTGTAGCACCTGTAGCACCTGTTAACAACACACCTTGTGGTTGCGGTGATACTGCTGTTCCAGAAATTCCTTTTGTTCCTGGAATTCCTGAAGTTACTCCAGGAATTGGACCAAATCCTTATTGGACTACTTGTACAACTTACAATGACATAACAACTTGTGTAACTAGAACTGTTATTGATGGTATCACATATGTTGTTAATGTTACTGTAGATCAAGAAGAAGTTTGGACTTGTGGTGGTCGTACTTGGTTTAGAGATCACTACTATGGAAGATGTAAGCACATTGCACCTGTAATGCCAATAGGTTTTAGAATGTAATACTTTTTAATATAATTAGAATACGTGTATTCTAATTATATTTTTCTTTAAGTTTCTTTTCTTTAAGTTTCTTTAAGGAGGTTTTATTATGTTAATTACAACCGTAAATAAAAATAAGTTCGAGTTTACTGTAAATATTACCAATAACTCTAATACAACCTTAATGGATTTAAAATTGCTTATGGACTATAAAAAAACTGAAACTTCTATGATTTATCCAACAGATATCTTTCAGGATATGATAGAAAAATTAACTATTCAACGTGAGCGTGGGCACTTATCTTACGAAAGCATTTGCACAGATGTTCCGATAGGAAACTTGCATCCCGATGAAAGTGCTACTATATTATTTAAATTAAAAAAGTCTTCACTAGATATGACTACAGATGCTTTAGAAAAGTTAATTACTTTTAAATTTGCACAAGATTAGATTACATATTAATACCATTTTTTAGCTTAACCCCTACAATGTTGCTAAATATGTGGTATAATATTTATAAATATACTATTAAAGGAGGTATTTTAGATGAACACACAAAAAATTCTACTACCTATTACAAATGCATTAGATACCGCAGCTTTATTATATGCACAAGATATTGCTATATCAAAAGATTCTCAGCTTGTAGTCTTATATATTACAAGTCCTTTAACATTTTCTAGTTGTTATGCATATCCTAGTATTTTATATTCAATTGCAAATCTAAATATGGATAGTATAGAAACTGCTCATAAAGCACTTACTAATAAAATTCATTCTATTCTTACAAAATGTAATCACGAGGTTGTCTGCTTAATTGGGCCACAGATAGATACTATATTAAATGTAATAGAAGAACAAAATATAGATCTTGTTGTATTGCCAGATGAACCGACTTTACTAAATAAATTTGCTAATAATAAAGATAAGTTGGCTAAAAAAACTAATGTGCCAATTATGACATATCAATCACAAAAACAAGCTTAATTATCTTCCTGCACAATATTTGTGTGGGATGTTATACTTTAGAAATAAATTAATGAGGATAAAATATATGAATAATGCTCTAAACATACTTTATTATAGTAAAATATCAGGGGACTTAACTGAACTAGTAGATATTAAAGAGTTGATGGCCCTGCAAATAATAAATGATAAATCTATACAAGATAGAGTAAACAAAGAAGAAGATGTGGCATTTCTACAAAAGATGGTTACTAAGTCAATCTTAAAAGGTAGAACCAAAGTTAATTTTAATAGAACTGCTGAAACAAGCAGTCAAATTTTAGCTCACAATAATTTTTGTACTGCTAAGTTTATTGACACACCTTTATCAATCAATATTAACTTTCAACAACATAATACTGCTAACTACTATTTTAAAGGATATAGAACGACTAAAATTTCCATACCTAATATTAGTATTACGCCGGCAACTTTATTTGAAATTAAAAAATTAACAAATATGTATCCGACAGAAAAATTTTCATTAGGATTTACTTTTTTAAAAAATTTACAAACTGTTGGATATTCTCTTAGCGTAGTACCTGCAACTACAGGGCAAAAAGGTCAGGCAAGCTGTATATTAAGTGTATTAACCCAAGATAACTATATAATTGATGATGCATCTAAATACTTCGATGTTACTAATTTAATAAAAAATATGAGTGTTTGATAGATCTCATATTCTGCAAAACGTATATTTTTTAGAAGATATACGTTCTATTTTTGCGATTTATGTCATAGTTTTTATACTATTGTATTTTTATAACAGTAATTTCTGAGCTATTTTCCCAAATTTTATAAATTCTTTATAATATAATTACCAATTTTTGCATATTTATAAAAAAATATTGACAAATCATAAGAAGTTGTACATAATTATATTACAAGTGAAAGTTAATAAGTACTCTTCAATGTATATTTTTTTCGATTGAGGTTAAAATAAAATAGTATTTATTATTTCATATTGTTATTTTTAAAACTTATTGAATTAATTCTAAGGAGGATATTAAATGGCAACACAATCTAATTTTTCACGTAGTAATATTGGTGCTCATAATCCAATTTTTACTCAAATTCGTACAACAATTGAAACAGCATTTTATGGAAATAATGTAACTAAAGTAACATCTTTAAAAGAAGCATATAAATTAGCAGCAGCTTCTCCTGGTACAGTTGTGACAGATATTCCTGTGCACCGTGCTAGCGAAATTGGTCTTGACGAAGGAAGCAAAATTCTTTTATTCAATGACGGAACAGTTTTTGGACGTACTGCAGCAGCACGTAGAATTTTAGGCGAGCCAGGAATTAACCAAGCTCAATATGCAACAATTGTACGTGAAGCAATTTATGGTACACGTTTCAAAAAACTTTATCATACAGAAGTTATTGTAGGTCTTGATGAAGGATTTAGCGTAAAAGCACACCTTTGTATTCCAGAACATGAAGAGAATGTTATGTATTCTTGGTTACTAAATTTCCAAGCTTTAAATGAAACTGTAGCTCAAATGTACAATGATTCAAAAGTTTTAGAAAATGAAGGAGATATATACATATTCTCCGATCCAACATGGTCTCACCCAGATTATCCAATGGGATTATCATTTGCAGACCCTAAAAATAACTGTGCATGTATCCTAGGTATGAGATATTTTGGAGAGCACAAAAAAGGTACTCTTACACTTGCTTGGGGTATCGCAAACCGTAACGGATTTGCTTCTTGTCACGGTGGTCAAAAACGTTATAACTTAGGAGCAGGAAAATCTTTCGTTGCTGGTGTATTTGGTTTATCAGGTAGTGGTAAATCTACTATTACACACGCAAGACACGGAGATAAATACGATATAACTGTTCTTCATGATGATGCTTTTGTTATCTCAACAGAAGACAGCTCATCTATTGCACTAGAGCCTTCATATTTTGATAAAACACAAGACTATCCTCTGACTTGTGATGATAATAAATATCTAGTTACTCTACAAAATAATGGTGCTACACTAGATGAAGATGGTAAAATCGTTCCTGTAACAGAAGATTTAAGAAATGGTAATGGACGTGCTGTAAAATCTGTTTTATGGTCACCAAATAGAGTAAATAAGTTCCATGAGCCTGTAAATGCTATTTTCTGGCTAATGAAAGACCCAACTCTTCCACCAGTTGTAAAATTAAGCGGAGCTGAGTTAGCGTCTGTAATGGGTGCTACACTTGCTACAAAACGTACAACTGCAGAAAGACTTGCACCAGGGGTTGACCCAAATGCTCTTGTAGTTGAACCATATGCAAATCCATTTAGAACGTATCCTCTTGCAGACGACTATACTAAGTTCAAAACTTTAGTTGCTGATAAGAATGTAGAGTGTTATATCTTAAACACTGGTGACTTTATGGGTAAAAAAGTAACTCCTGAAGTTACACTAGGTATTCTTGAAGCTATTGTTGAAGGAAAATCTACATTTGCTAAGTGGGGACCATTTAGTGATATAGAAATTATGGATATTGAAGGATATGTTCCTGATCTTAAAGATGCAGAGTATATTAATCAATTACAAAGCAGAATGGAAGACAGAGTTAAATTTGTTAAATCTCGTGATGAAGAAAAAGGCGGATTTGATAAACTTCCTGCTGATGCATTAGAGGCACTTGAAAAAGTGGTTGCACAATCTAAAAATGTATAGTATATTTAAAGGCGGATTATCATCCGTCTTTTTTTTATGATATTTTTGGAGGAGATTAAAATTTATGAATACTTTTGTTAGAGAGCCCATTAATTGCTATACTCACCTAGGCGGGGCAATTTTATTTATTCTAGGAACGATAGTGCTTTTTGTTGTAAGTCTCACCAATGATACGCTGAATATAACTAGTTGTATTTCTATATTAATTTTTGGATTAAGCCTAGTAGCATTATACACAACTAGTGGAATTTATCATATGTTATACGTTAAAGATGCTACTCTTATAATTCTTAGAAAACTAGACCATGCAATGATTTTTATATTAATAGCAGGTTCGTACACTCCGTTTTGCTTACTGAGCTTAACTGGGGCATGGAAATGGGGTTTTATTAGTGTGATTTGGATATTAGCGATAATAGGTATACTATTAAAGATATTTTGGATGAATATGCCTCGGATATTATCCACGGGAATGTATGTTGGCATGGGATGGTTAGCTGTTATTGCAATTAACCCTTTGTATAAGTCGTTGCAAATTGAAGCTTTTATGCTTCTCCTAATAGGCGGAATAATTTATACTATAGGTGGAGTTATTTACGCAATGAAGAAGCCTAATATTTCTAAAAATATAGGTTTTCATGAGTTGTTTCATATTTTTTGTTTATTGGGCAGTGGTTGTCACTATTATGCAGTATGTAAATATATAATATAAGGGGATGATATACTCATCCCCTTAATTAAAATTACTTACGTGTTACATTAGACGCTTGTGGTCCTCTGTTTCCTTCTGTAATCTCAAATTCAACTTCTTGTCCTTCTTCTAATGTCTTAAATCCTTCACTTTGGATAGCTGTGAAGTGAACGAATACATCATCTCCATCTTCTCTTTCAATAAATCCAAACCCTTTTTCTGCATTAAACCATTTTACTTTACCTGTCATTACACTAGGCCTCCTTTAATATTACTGCTAAAACACTGTTCACTTAAAACGTAATTCGGTCTTAGTTTGTAATAAACAGGCCTACATTTCGTTCTTAATTCCAATATTTTAACCTTACTTTCTTAGCATAGCATAAACTTACAAATTAATCAAGCCATATTTAATTTAATGTTATTACAAGCTTAGTTATGCCCCTGTTTTATATATTATTTTGTAGCAAAACTATACTTTCTTAATCGAATTTCGGTAATAATTGTGTATGGCAATATAATCGTCGCCTGTATTAATAAATTATATAATATAATACCTATGGTAATAGTGATACCATTCTCTATATATCTCATAGGAACAAATACTATTTGAGAGCCTATCAGAACTAAAAAAATACTTATCATTGCTGTATTACACATGTCAATTCCAATTTTAAATATGCCATTCTTATTACGTGATTGTAACCCTGCTACACTACTATTATTGCTAACTAATTTATAAAATATACGCTTTTTTAAGAAATTTTTATTTTTAATAATTATATGTCTATTTGTTGAAAGGTTGTATATTCTTCTAGAAATCTGATATAAAGATATTACTAACAAAACCACACTAGCACTTATAATATGTTGTTGTTGTGAGATTACAAATATTTTTAAAATAAAAACTATGTTAAAAATCATGATTACCTCAAATAAAATACTTATCCACATAAGCTTCACTCCTCATATCATATACTACGTCTAAAGTTAAATATTTTCAAGGTTATTTTTTCCATAGATTTGATATATTTCTTGCGTATAAGTATTATCATTATTATAAACTATTAAAGGTTTATCAACTTTAAGTTCTATATTACCTAATTTAACGCCTTCAATCAAAACCATTGTGGGTGATTTGTCTGTTTTAGGATATACCATCCTCATTCTTTTAGGTTCTATTTTATACTTTCGCATTAATTCCATGATATCAACTAACCTATGAGTTCTATGAATTAATGTTAATTTACCTTTTTCTTTTAATATAAAACTACTAGCTTTGATTACATCTTCTAAATTACACGCTATTTCATGTCGAGATATACTTCTGCTAAGATTATCATTTTTTAATCCTGATGCCACTTTCATATATGGAGGATTACAGGTAATTACATCAAAACTTTCTCTTTTAAAATTCTGCTCATATAACTTAATGTCTATACAGTTTACCTGTATAAAATCTTCTAATTTATTTAGTATAATAGACCGACTTGCCATATCTACCATATCTTTTTGGATATCTATGCCGAGGTATTTCCCCTTTTTATTTATTGCATACATGAGTATTGGAATTATACCAGTACCCGTTCCTATGTCCAAAATTGACATATCTTTTTTTGATACTTTAGCATAATGAGCTAATAATACCGCATCTATTCCAAAACAAAATACATCTGGATTTTGTATTAATTTATAGCCATCTCTTTGTAAATCATCTATTCTTTCTCTCATCTATAGCTCCATTATTGTTTTTTCTTTCCTTTATTAGATTTATATTTTTTCTTAGCACTCTTTTTATGTTTTACGTTATCTTTATTATGTGGCTTAGATTTTGTATCTTGATTAACTGACCCAGCTGCTTCATGTTTATTATCTGTAGCTTGTATTTCTTTCATACATCTATGGGTTCTATTAATAAGTTTTATATCATCACAAGAAAAAACAAAGGCTTCTTTGGTATCTTTATCTTTTTGTTTAACTGCAACTCGTACTTGTTCTCGTAATATATTAACAGATAAAACCTCTCCTTTACCTTCAGGAGTTAAAACTATTTCTGACACTTCTGGTAGTCTGTCTCGTATTTGTGTATAACTTTCATTTTCATACTGCAAACAACACATAAGCCTGCCACATATACCAGATATTTTTATCGGATTTAAAGATAAGTCTTGATCTTTTGCCATTTTTATAGACACCGTATGAAAATCATTTAAAAATGTATGACAACAAAGGCCTCTACCGCATATGCCTATTCCACCACATAATTTTGTTTCATCACGTACGCCGATTTGTCTAAGTTCTATGCGAGTTCTAAAAATGGATGCGAGTTCTTTTACCAATTCTCTGAAGTCTACCCTTTCGTCTGAAGTAAAATAGAATAACAGTTTTGAATTATCAAACGTATATTCTACATCAATTAGCTTCATGTTTAGATTATGATTTATAATTTTAGTCTTGCATATAAAAAAGGCTTCTTTTTCTCTAGATTTATTTTTATAATAAACTTCATCATCTTCTGCAGTAGCTTTTCTTATTACTGGTCGGACATGAGATATTTTTTCCTCTTCTCCTATCTCTTTATTTACAAAAACTACTTCTCCATATTCTATGCCACGTATAGTTTCAACTAATACATGGTCTCCTTGTGCATATTGTATGCCCTTAGGGTCGAAGTAATAAATTTTGCCAGCTTTTTTAAATCTAACACCTATTATTACTATCATTTTTTCTCTCCTTTAATTTTAATAATAAATTCTCTATAACCAATAACAGATAGACATTTTTATTAATATCTACTTTTGCGTTGTTAATCGTATTTATGTCTGAACTGATTTTACTGTATGAAATATTATTACAAGCACATATTATTTCATTTAAATAATCACTATAATATAAGTCAGTTGTTTGTATCCTTTTATATAAAAATATATCCCTATACCATAATAACCAGTAATCAAGCAAGGTGTTTAATTTGTCTTTATTCTCAACTAACTCATCAATTATTCCATATAATTTAGGTAAGCCTGCACTAGAGATATCGCTTAAATATTTTACACTCATTGCACGCAGTGGCAAAAAGTCTGGATTGTCTATTAGATTTTTTAATTTTCCTATACTTCCATTTGCAAATTTTATATAAATATCTTGATATGACATATCAAATAATAAATTTTTTGAAAATATAGTCACTTCCTCATATGTTAAGTTATTAAAATATACGGGTATACAGCGAGATTGTATTGTAGGAAGTAATTTATCAATAGAAGTTGTCATCAAAATTATTATAGCATATATGGGTGGTTCTTCAATAGTTTTTAAAATAGCATTTTGACTATCCGCTTGTAGCGTATCAGCGTCAGAAATTATATAAATTTTATATTTTCCAAAGTACGGTTTTATATTGATATTTTTTATTAATTTTTCCTTTATAGACTCTATTTTTATTATTTGTGTATCTTTATTTATTTCAATTAAGTCTGGGTTATTATTAGAATTTATCATAAAACAGGATTTACACTCTTCACACGGTGTATCAAAAGGATTTTGCTCACACAATAAGCTTTTTGCAACCATTCTAGCCATGGTATGCTTTCCTACTCCAGTTTGGCCGTAAAATATATAACTGTGAGAAATATTTTTTTTATCCAGAACTTTTTTAAAATATTTTTTGATTAATTCATGTCCTACAATATTCTCAAACATCTTTTCCCTTTCATGCATTAAAAAAGGACTTTATTAGTCCCTGTTAAGTTGCTATATCTAGTAGTAATCCTTTTATTTCGCCTACACGCTCTAATATATCTATCTGATTTTTTTCAGTTTTCATAAGCTCTTGTGCCAATTCATCAAGCTTATCATTAACTGTTCTAACTATACCATATACTCTATGCCTGCCACGTCTGTCTAATATATTTTCCCTAGAAAACTTATGACTTCTAGTCGTAATCTCATTCATAAATTCGCCTACCATTTGTCTATAAAGTTTCACATCCCTTACATCCATATGCTCGCTAAGTTTATTTCCTTGCTCAGTGATTTTTTCTATAAGAGCCGTAAGTTTATCTTGTAATTCTTCTTCTCCTATATTGCTAATTAAAGTAAATCTAAATCCTTTTTCTACGTTAGTTTCTTTGGTTTGCGGTAATTCTTTTAATGTAGGCATCTGTAGGTTTTTTATTTGCATATTATCCATGATATCCCCCTTTAACTACTAAAATATATAATTTTTTATTTTTTACTATACCCATTATTCTATTTTGGTTATTACATATAAGCGTAATTATTTTTTTGGTAATAATTTCACCTATACAAACTATAGGTATCCCTGGTGGATAAATAACTATATTCTTAGCACAAATGTACCCAATTGAATTATTAATATCAATAAGTATATGCTCTTTATATTTTATATCTCTAACAGACATATACGAATTTATAAAATTAGGTATTTTATCGCTATTAACAGTATATGCTTTTTTAGTAGATAACTTACTATCTATTTGCAATAAACTATTAAGAAGTTTTTGTAAATTTCTTTTATTATCGGCTACACTAGTCATAATTATAATATAAGATTCAAAACTCGCTTCCACTTCTATATTATAATCCTCTCGTAAGATTTGTGCAAGCCCATAACCTGTTAAGTAATTATTTGTCATTATAACTATTTTAGATATATCATAATTATAATAACTGAATAATGACAATTTTGTTAACTTGCCTAAATCTCTTCTTAAGTCGCACAATGGTTTTACATAATTTAAGTGTATTTTCCGTTTATTATTTTGTAAATATGCCCTTATATAATCCATAAGTCCCATCATTATATAAGATGGGCTGCTTGTCTGTACCATTTGTATACTATCTACTAAATTTCTATAAGCTATTTTAGTTGAGCAAATGTGAATTAATGCAGATTGAGATATCGTCGGCAAAGTTTTATGCATGCTATGTATCACAAGGTCTGCACCACAATGCACACTACTTTTAGGAAAGGCTGCACTTATATTAAAATGTGCCCCATGGGCTTCGTCTACTATTAAGATTTTATCTTTTAATACTTCTTTTATTTTTCTAATATTAGATACAATTCCCTCGTATGTTGGGCTTACTACAATTGCTCCACATACATCAGGATATTTTATCAAAATATTTTGTATCTCTTTTTCATCTACTTGTAAAAACATATTATTGCTATATTTTGGGGTGACATATATTGGAATAACATCAGCAAAAACCAATGCATTCCATACACTAGCATGACAATTTCTTGCTACGATAAGCTTATCTTTTGGCTTACATACTGTTAATATTGCAGACAGTATTCCGGCTGTTGAACCGTTTGTTAAAAATATACATT
>MDSQ01000082.1_pt1 | contig 16358 bp, 14 predicted proteins | sample 1008251 | NCBI WGS metagenome assembly MDSQ01 (sample SAMN05526597, study PRJNA338239) | gut metagenome | isolation source: Hindgut content | host: Naso unicornis | place: Saudi Arabia: Red Sea | collected 2016-05
TGATATTGATGCGGCAGAACTAAATAGAAAAAGACGGAAACTGTTTACTTAGTAGAAAGGATTTGATGATATATATGGACGGATTAATAAGACGCAGGCTAATAAAGAAGGGAATGTTGCTTATGAAGTAGGAAATAAAACCTCGGCTAACTATAGAAAGGGATGATGATTATGATGCCTATTTGCTAAACAAAACTCGGTTAAATAGAAAGGAATGATTCCAATGCGACACTAAACCAGAAAAAGCAATCAACGATGCAGTTAGAAGGAAGGACTGATTCCAATGTTTGAATAAACCAGAAAAAGCCGTAAGCTATGTAGTCAAAAGAAAGGATTGATACCAATGGAGTAGTGAAATAGAAAAAGCTATAAGCGATGTAGTCAGCAGAAAGGAATGATATTGATGCGGCAGAACTAAATAGAAAAAGACGGAAACTGTTTACTTAGTAGAAAGGATTTGATGATATATATGTATGGATTAATAAAACGCAGGTTAATACAGAAGGGATGGATGCTTATGAAATAGGAAATAAAAACTCGGCTAATATAGAAAGGGATGATGACTATGATGATATGGTAGATAAAACTCGGCTAATATAGAAAGGAATGATTCCAATGAGATATTAAAACAGAAAAAGACGGAAACGATGCAAGCAGAAGAAGGGATTGATACCGATGAAGTAGTAAGCCAGAAAAAGACGGAAACGATGCAAGTAGAAGAAGGGATTGATACCGATGAAGTAGTAAGCCAGAAAAAGACGGAAACGATGCAAGCAGAAGAAAGGAATGATAGCGATGAGGGAATAAGTCAGAAAAAGACGGCAACGATGCAATTAGAAGAAGGGAATGATAGCGATGAGGGAATAAGTCAGAAAAAGACGGCAACGATGCAATTAGAAGAAGGGAATGATAGCGATGCGGTAATTAGCGACTGTGGAATTGAAAACGAGGATTTGGCGAGAAAACAGAAAAACAGAAAAAGCCCGAAAGGATGATTTGATTCAGCTAACAAAACAAAAACAAAGACAAAAACCAGAAAGGACTGATTATCATGCCATAAGCAAAATTAAAATTAAAAAAGCTATAGACAACAGCTGTCTACATATGAGCGAGAGAGGCAGTAGACCATAACACAACTCTAAGAGCAAACAGGTGACTAAGCTTACACGACCCAAAACTAAGCTGACAATAAAGAGTTATAAGGCCGAAAGCACCAAATAGCAAAGGTTATAGCGAGCTACAGCATACAATCGTGCATAAAAGAAACCCCCAAATAATATTTATTAGAATAACAATAAATGATAGGAGGGGTACAAAATGAGAGTCGGAGATTATGTAGTAAGAAAGTCGTATCAAAAGGACGTTTTATTTAGAATAGATTCGGTAGATGCAACAGAGACAGCAGATACAATTGTAACAACTGCAAAATTAAAAGGAATATCATATCGGATAATAGCCGATGCACCCCTTGTAGACTTGGAATTAGTAAGCACTATGCGATTTACTAGTAAAGAGAACTCTAGTATGGAACTGATAGAAGCAAGCGTAAGGGGCATATTGGCAGAACATGCGCAAGTACAAACAACACGATTTCAAAAAAACGGAACAGTACTCCATGTGGATGGTGATGTGTTTTACTTGAATATCTGCCTAAGGTATTATGAGATATTGGGAATAGAAGCAGTAGGAGTTAGTGTATCGGAAAATCAGCAGGCCGTAAAAATTAAGGAATTGATATTAAAATACAATCCAGATATATTAGTATTAACAGGACATGATTCATTACTAAAAAGCGACATTACAAATGAGCATCATAGGAACGACATAAATAATTACAGGAATTCTAAGAACTTTATAGACGCGGTAAAAGCGGCAAGAGAAGTGAGGCCTAGCAGTCAGCAGCTCGTGATATACGCTGGTGCTTGCCAATCCCATTTTGAACAAATACTTCAGGCAGGAGCAGATTACGCATCTTCACCTAGTCGTGTGCTAATCCACGCATTAGACCCCACATTCATAGTAGAGCGAATAGCATATTGTCCCTTTCACACGGTTTTACCTATAGAAGAAGCACTAAAATACACATTAACCAAATTCAAGGGTTTAGGCGGCTTCGATACTTTAGGAAAATCTAGAACGGGAGGTCCGGTGATAAAAAACCTGGGTGAAACTAAACTTCCTGATAGCACCACTGAGCGGAACCTTTCATAAAATCTTATCAAACATCTTATCAAACATTAATACCCTAGGCAATCCAAACTCCTAGGGTATCCTATCTAAAAAACTATAAAAAAGTTATACAAGTCAAAAAAAAGTACAATTACACGAAAGGAATATTATAACTTAAAACAGAATATATATAGAATAGTTTATTTAGTCCATATATCGGGCTTGAGTACACTTTGAAGTGGATTATTAAGGAGGAACAATAATATGTCCGTAGAACTAATTCAAAAATTGGTAGACGTTACAGAAATGACGCATAAAGAAACATCACAAATAGTAAAAGAGAGAGATATGATAGTACCAGATGGTAAGCCGGATATGCAGCGCGTATTATTACTAGATGGCAAAATTAGGATGGACCAAATCGATATACAAACTAACAGAATTGTATATAAAGGTCAAGTGGATGTAACAATTCTGTATGTTCCTGAAGATGCAGCTGCAGGAGTAGTTAAGATGACTGGGACTATACCATTAGAGGATTTTATGATAGTGGAGGGCTTAGAAGCTGACAATAGAGTTGATTTCAAATATGAAATCGAGCATATGCACTGGAACGTACTTAATGAACGAAAAATTAATGTTAAGGCTATAATTGAGCTTAGCGTGGAGTCTACACGTTCAAAAGAGATTTCGATGGTGGAGGATATAAGCACAACTGACCCTATACAGAAAAAAATGGAGCGAATTGATATTGTAAATATGATGCCTTTTAAAGAAGAAAAGGTGATTATCAAGGATGAGCTAACAATTCCGCAAGGTAAGGCTCCAATTCAGGAGATTCTAAAGCTTATTACCAGAATTCAAGAGGAGCATGTGAAAAGAACTGCTGATGAGCTAATTTTTAGTGGTATGATTGAGGTTGCTACATTGTATCAAGCTATAGAAAGCGAAAGTGGTAGTGGGCTTGAGGTTGTTAGCCATAAAATTCCGTTTTCTGGAGCAGTTGACTTGCCGCAGGAAGATGAGGAAGTTTACTGGGACTGCGAGCTTGAAGTGTCTCCAACATACGTGCAAGTTAATCCTGATTATGACGGTGAAGATAGAATTATTGAGATTGAGAATATTGTGATTGCGAAATATACAATATTCAACAATGATACTAGTGAGATAGTAGATGATATATATTGCCCTGGCAAAAAAGTTCAAGGCAAAGGTAACTCTGAGTTTTATATGAATTTGGCACATAAAGAGAATATTAGCGCTCCTAAAAAAGAGTTATTAAACGTGGAAGGTATTGGGCCAGATGCGCAAACATTGTATGATGTGGAGCTTAAGGCTAAAGTTGATGATAAAATATTGGAGGGTGACAACCTGACAATCGAAGGAACTATAGAAGCTAGAATATTATATGTGGATGAGGCAGGGCCAAATAAAATCAATTCTCATACAGAGTATATACCGTTTGAGATGGAAGTGCAGGTTCCAAGCGGTGGGACTAAGTATAGCGTAAATGTACAAGTAAAACCTAAAGACGTGCAAGTGACTAACTTTAATAAGGAAAGTATAGGGTTAGATTACATACTAGAGTATCTAGTTAACATCTATGAGCAGAAAGAAATCCATGTACTGGAGGATATAACATTTGAGGATATGAGCAAAGATGAGTTAGCTACATACCCTAGCATTACAGTGTACACAGTGAAAGCTGGAGAGAATCTGTGGGATTTGGCGAAGCGTTTTAATACGACGGTAAAAGACATAGTCGAAGTGAACGAAGTTGACCCTAGTTACCAACCGCGTCAGGGTGAGAAAGTTATAATAGTTAAGAAAAACAAATTTTAAGGGTATACAAAGAGGTCTACTACATGGTAGGCCTCTTTAACGTATAAACAAAATGTGTACATGGCTGCTGATTAAAAAGAAAGTATTAAAAGCCTTTGTTTTGTATACACTAAATACATGACATAAAAAAAAGAGGATGCGGTAATGGATACTATTAGATTAAAGGCCAAAGCAAAAATAAATCTGAGCTTAGACGTTATTGGCAAAATGGATAATGGCTATCATAATTTAAGAATGATTATGCAGACAATCAACCTTCATGATACTATCCAGATGAAGCGCACAAAGTCGTCTAAGATACAGATTAAGACCAACTTAAAGTGGTTGCCAGCAGATGAGAGGAATATAGCGTATAAAACGGCTGAGCTGTTTTTAAAAGAAATGAATATTACAGAGGGGGCGTACATTGATATTTTAAAGCGGATACCTATATCGGCTGGGTTAGCAGGAGGTAGTAGCGACGCAGCAGCAGTACTTGTGGGGTTGAATAAGTTGTATCAGACTAGGTTGACAAAGAAAGAGCTAATGTTGCTAGGAGTGCAGATTGGAGCAGACGTGCCATTTTGTATATTAAGAGGAACAGTGTTAGCAGAAGGGATTGGGGATATATTAACTCCGCTAAATCCTATAGAAGATACAGATATTTTGATTGTAAAGCCAAATATTAATGTTTCAACAGCTTCAGTGTATGGAGATTTATCAGTGCCTGATATAAAACAGCATCCACAAACTGAAGCGCTTTTAGAAGCTATACAAAACGGTGATAACAAATTTGTATTTAACAATATGTATAATGTGTTGCAAGAAGTTACAATTCCAAAATATCCACAAATACAGACTATTAAAGAAGATATGATAAAGCAAGGAGCTATAGCAAGTATGATGAGTGGAAGCGGACCTACAGTGTTTGGTATATTTGAGGATAAAGACAAATGCCAGCAGGCTGGGTTATATTTTAAAGCAAATTGCAATATACGAGAAGTGTATTATACTACGACTTACTGTCCAAACGTTAGAAGGGAGAAGAGTGAGAATGCAAATTAATGAGTATCAACCGTTAAGGGATATAGTATTTCAGACATTGAGAAATAGTATATTGTCAGGGGATTTGGAACCAGGAGAAAGGTTAATGGAAACTCAGCTGGGGGAGAAGCTGGGTGTAAGTAGGACTCCGATAAGAGAAGCGATAAGGAAGTTAGAGTTAGAAGGATTAGTAGTGATGATACCGAGGAAAGGAGCGCAAGTGGCACCTTTTACGAAAAAAGACATAGCAGATGTGTTGGAAGTGAGAGCTGCGTTGGAAGCATTGGCAGCATCGCTAGCATGCACTCGTACGGATGAGAGGGATTTACTTAAGCTACAATTGGTAATAACAGAATATGAGTATGCGGTAAAAGAAAATGATATAGAAGCGATGATACAAAAGGACGTAGAGTTTCACGACATAATATTTAATAGCACAAAAAATGAGCGCCTAATTCAGATGTCTCAAAATATGCAAGAGCAGGTGCAGCGGTATAGAGTGGCATATTTAAGAGGAGCAGAAGAAGGCGCGCGAGTGTTGCAAGAGCATAGGGAAATATTAAAAGCGATAAAGGATAACAAAGAAGAAGAAGCGGCAAGGTTAGCCGAAGCACATATAAATACTCAGCGTGATTATATACTAGAACATACGTCCCAAGATGGGGAAATAGTAGTCAACGACAATACTTTGCATACGATATTAGAATAGAAAAAAAAACGAGGCCATCTAGTTAAATAGCATAGATGGTTTTTTTGAGTGCTTATAAACTAGGGCTTGATATATGAAAATGAGTGATGTAAAATAAAAAAGACAATATATTGGGAGGTAATTTATGAAAATAATAAAAGCAACAGACTACGATGATTTAAGCAGAAAAGCAGCAAATATAATATCCGCACAAGTAATATTACACCCACGCAGTGTGCTAGGGCTGGCAACAGGTTCATCGCCTATAGGAATATATAAGCAGCTGATAGACTGGTATAACAAAAACGATATAGATTTTTCGCAAGTTACAACAGTGAACTTAGATGAATACGTAGGATTAAGTGGTAATGACCCACAAAGTTATAGATATTTTATGGATACAAACTTCTTTAACCATATCAATATCGATAAATCCAAAACGCATGTGCCAAATGGAGTAGCACCAAATATAAATGAAGAATGCGCGCGATACAATGACTTAATCCAACAAGTGGGCGGAGTAGATTTACAACTGCTAGGAATTGGGCTAAATGGCCATATTGGATTTAACGAGCCTGATAAAGAGTTTGAGAAACTAACACATATGGTAGAACTAAATCCTAGTACGATAGAAGCAAACAAAAGGTTTTTTGACAAAATAGAAGATGTGCCTAAAAGCGCAATATCAATGGGAATAAAGTCAATAATGCAAGCTCGCCATATATTGCTGATAGTGAATACGGATGAAAAGTATGAAATATTAAAAGAATCGCTGTTTGGTCCAGTGACACCACATGTGCCAGGCTCGATATTGCAACTGCATTCAAATTTAACAGTAATATATAGCTGTAACAAAACGTTGTAAGATATAAAATAAGCATAACAAAAAGGGGGATTAATGCCCCCTTTAAATATTGAAATGGAGAAAATGAAATGACAAAAGCATTCAATACGATATATTATAGTAAAATCTCAGGCGATTTAACGGAATTGCTAGATTTGCGAGAAATGATGGCGTTAAAGGTGATTGATGATGATAAGATAAAGCAACGAGTTGAGAAGGAAGATGATGCAGCGTTTCTGCAAAAGCTAGTAACTAACGAGATATTGGCAGAAAGAAAAAAGATAAACTTAGTACGCACGAACGAGATGGATATGGGAATTAAAAAGTATAACTTTTTTACCGAAGCCACAATAGCCCAAAGTGCTTTAGCTCTAAACATTTCATTGCCATGTAATTTAATATCGAATTATTATTTTAAAGGCTATAGAACTACAAGAATTACGATACCCAATATGCATATAGCTCCAAAAACGGTATTTGAGGTGAAGAAGTTAACAAATGCGTATCCAACCGAGAAGTTTAGTATTGGAATTACGATGATAGAAAATGGCCAGCTTATAGGTTTTGCGCTAAGCGTGATACCTGCTACAACTGGTATGAAAGGCCAAGCGCAGTGTCTGCTAAGTTGCTTAACTCATGATGAATATATAGTAGATGATGGTGCGAAGTATTTTGATGTAAGTCAGTTGATAGCAAATATGAGTGTGTAAGAAGTAGAAGCAGATGTAATAAGCATCTGCTTTTAAAAAGTCTAGAAAAAATTGTAATAAGCATTTCCGTAGAATAATAAAATGAAAAATGCAAATGCCTAAAAGGGGGCATTAATTTTTTTGTAAAATTTTGTAAAAAAAGAAAGGGGAAGTGTATGAAAGCAATTGTAAGAGAACCGATAAACGCAATAACGCATTTGGGAGGCGCAGTAGCATTCCTAATAGCCACAATAGCACTAAATGTAATCGCAACAATGGAGCATATACTATATCCTGCTGTAGTCGCATCGATATGGATATTTGGCCTAAGCCTAGTCGCGCTATATACAGCAAGCGGCGTATACCATATGTTAAACGTAACACCAGAAACATTACTAAAACTACGCAAGCTGGACCATTCGATGATATTCGTATTAATAGCAGGTTCGTATACGCCGTTTTGCATAATGGGCCGTCGTTGGGGATTGTTAGCGCTAATCTGGACACTAGCAATACTCGGCATAGGCATGAAAATACTATGGATGGGAATGCCACGAACATTATCCACAGCAATGTATATGGCGATGGGTTGGCTCGCAATCACGCAAGTACAAACGCTATATGTAGCATTGCCAACGCAAGTATTCTTACTATTGCTATACGGCGGCATAATGTATACAATCGGCGGCATAATCTATGGCACCAAAAAGCCGAATATATCGCCTCGATTTGGTTTTCATGAAATATTTCATGTGTTTTGCTTGCTAGGAAGTTTATGTCACTTCATTGCAGTGGCGATATATTTAGTTAGATAGTTTGAAACAACACAAGCGGGCTTTTAACTAAGCCTGCTTATTAGCGTTTAACTGTAAAAGAAGACCAAGTTGTTAGAGATATAATAGATTCGTATAAATAGTAAAAAGCGTAAAAAGCCGTCGACTGCAACTTGCCGACGGCTAAAATTAATTATCCTGCGCCTTAATAAGCATAAGAGCTTCTTGGAACGCAGCAAGGAATTCAACATTTTCATCATAAGTACCAATAGACAGACGAATGTGAGAAGGCAAGCCCCAAGCATTGCAAGGCCGAATGATAAAGCCTTTAGCAGCCAAAAAGTCACAAATAAAATTCGCATCTGCAAACGTATCGAAAAAAATAAAATTAGCATGCGACGGCACCACATCGCAGCCGAAATATTCAAGCATCACAGACAGCTTATCTCTATCCGCTAGCATCTTGCCCCAGAAGAAATCAGCATCATCCATCGCATACTCAAGAACAGCAACAGCGCCAGCAAGCCCGATTCGATTCGCATTAAACGGTTCGCTCACAGTATTATACATATTAATAAAATCCGGATTAGCAACAACATAACCAATGCGACCGCCTGCAAGACCGTAAAATTTAGAAAAAGTTCTGATGCAAACCAAATTATAACCTTGCTTAATAAGACCCATAGAATCCGGTAGCTCCGTAGCAAACTCAGCATAAGCTTCATCCAAAAGCACCCACACATGACTAGGCAGCGACATAATCAGCTGAGTAAGCTCTTCTTTATCAACAATAGTACCAGTTGGATTATTCGGATTACAAATAAAAATCAACTTAGTTTGAGCAGTGATAGCAGACTCAATAGCATTTAAGTCCAGCTTATAATCATCAGTCATTGGCGTGAAAACCGGTACACCGCCCATAATGATAGAAATTTCCTTATAAAGGTTATACGTAATAGCCGGAATAATAATCTCATCGCCATCATCAATAAACGTTTTCGCCACAACCTCCAACACATTACCTGCGCCATGGCCTAAACCAATCCATTCGGAAGATAGACCGTACATATCGCCTAACAGCATTTGCAATTTAGAATAATTTTTCTCAGGGTAAACATTCATTGCGTCAATCTCATTAATCATAGCAGTTTTAACAGCCTCAAAAGGTGCGTATGGGTTTTCGTTTGAACATAGCTTCGTTACGGAATCAAGTTTGTAATCAGTTTTGACTTCATGCGCAGTTTTTGCATGTACATATTTAGAGCATTTATTAGCAGCCTTTCTAACTCGTTCTACCATATAATTGGCCCCCTTACGACTTGTTTTATATTGTATAAGTATGATAGTTGTGAAATATTGGTGAGTTAATTTAAAAAAAACAAAAATATTCTAATCAATAAGTACTAAACCAGGCCTATAATACAACGCAAATATAGTAGAAAGCTCTACTTTAGCAACTTTAAAAATACATATAATCTAAGCTGAATGATTGTGCATAATTATCGATAAAAACTATTGAAAAAGGCAAGACATTATAATATAATAACTATAGAAATTAAGATATACTTTAGTTTCAAAATAAATTAATGTAAAAATAAACAATAAAAGGTGGGATTATTATGTATTCATTAGTAGGTTATATGATGGTATTCTTATTGGTATATTTACTGCTAAAAGGTAAAACAACGCCAATCACAACATTTATAACGCTCCCAATAATAGCAGCGTTAATATTAGGATTTTCCCTAACAGAAATCGGAGCATTTGCCTCATCTGGCATCTCAACAACAATGTCCACAGCAGTATTATTCATATTCTCGATAATGTATTTTGGGATAATGAATGACGCGGGAATGTTCGACGGATTAATAGATAGGCTAGTGGCAAAAGCCGGAACAAACGTAGTCATGGTAACTATAATCACCGCAATAATCGGGATAGTAGGCCATCTAGACGGTTCAGCAGCAACAACAGCGCTAGTAACAATCCCAGCTATGCTACCAATCTACAAAAGGCTAAACATTCGTCCGCAAGTATTATTGCTAATAGTTGCAACAGGAATGGGCGTAATGAATTTAGTGCCATGGGGAGGACCAACAGCGCGAACTGCTGTAGTATTAGGAACAAACGCAAACGAAGTGTGGCATCAAACAATCCCAATTCAAATCGCAGGGATAATTATAACTATCGGCCTAGCTATAATATTAGGAATGATAGAAAAGAAGCGCGGTGCAGGAATAGATATACATAGCGAGGCTGAAGTAGTTGAAGCAATTGAAGTAGACGAAAAAGTTCTAGCACTAAAACGTCCAAAACTTGCTGGCATAAACATAATGCTAACAATATTGGTAATCGCAGCATTAACAATTGGCACAATACCATCGCATGTAATCTTTATGGTGGCGTTCTCAATAGCAATGTTTATAAACTACCCAAATGTCAAAGACCAAAACGCAAGATTTAAAGCTCACTCACCATCAGCGCTAACAATGGCAGCTACAATGATGGCATCTGGAGTATTCGTCGGCATAATGGGTCAGACTGGCATTTTGGATGCAATGGCAGCAACATTATTAGCGTTTATACCTGACTTTATGGGCAGTATGGTACATATAATCATTGGTATACTTGCATTGCCAATCGGCGTGTTCCTTGGTACAGATGCATACTTCTATGGATTATTGCCACTTGTAATAGAAGTCGCTCAAACTTATGACATAGACGCGATGAACGTTGCAGTTACTATGTTAGTTGGTAAAAACGTATCTATATTAATTAGCCCAATGGTTTCAGCTACATTCCTTGCAATCGGTTTAGCTGGCGTGGAACTTCGCGACCACATCAAGTTTAGCTTCTTCTGGTTGTATGGCATAAGCTTATTAATGCTAGTAATTTCAATAATAACTGGAGTAGTACTGCTATAACAAACAAAAGTCCTTAACTAAAACTAGTTAGGGACTTTTTTAAATAAAGACAACATATATTATAGGATATAATATATTTTTTTTACCGTACACAATAGCGTTTATTGTGTAACAAGTATTGCACAAGGAGGATTAAAAGCTGGATAAGTTTTAGAGCAAGCAAGGTTACAATGTATATTAGTTTAGGAGGATAAGCTATGTTAAAAAAATTAAATTACCACTTAAATATGATTATACGGTCGTTTGTCGCATGTACAATAGGTCTTAGCATTAGTCAATACATGGATTACAGAAAATATCCTGCTTTGTATGCAATGCGAGCAGAACCTTGGTATACAAGCATTATAGTATATTGTGGCGTTACTATAATTGTTGTATTAGTTTGCGTAGTGATAAAAATCATTGCTAAACAAAAAATGAAATAGCAATCGCATTCTTAGATGTGCCATGATGTATCAACTCATTTCTATGCAAACAAAAAGCAACCGATAAAAATACCGATTGCGTTTTGTCTTCAGAATTATTCGGTGTATCATTTTTCCACTTCGTCTAATGTAAAAATAACACATAATTCATATCATTTATCATTGTCACGTTTTTTAAATAGCTTTACAAGTGCAATTATCGCACTTGCAATACCTATAGAAATAACTAAAAATACCGCTATAGACCCAATTGATGCAGATATAGTCATAACACCCCTCCTAAAATTTGTGATTTTGTCACCTCATGCAAAGAGGTGTTGTTCCATGATGGAGCGAATTTAATACTCAACCGTAGCACTATATCTTGTGATATGTTCGCTCTTGTTACCCTCATAAACAGTATATGAGCCTTTGACACGATACGTGTATCCTGATTATCCCTTTATAATTAACTTCGGCCGTCTTTGCCATGCGTTAGAGTACTAAGATACGCAGTAATAGGCACCGTAAAAATAATAGCCATACTACCAGAAACGGCTTGGACAAGTTCTAAAGCGATATAGTTAGAATGAAAAAACTGATTAAACTGAGTACCATACGAAACGAAAACAAGCAAAGTAGCAATTGTGCTACCAACAAAAGCTAAAATTAACGTCTGACACATAGTCCCAATCATATCGCGACCGATAGACACGCCGGAATTGTACAGCTGGGCTTTATCCATAGTGGGATGAACGTCGCGGATTTCATAAATAGAAGCAGCAATAGACATAGCAGTATCGATAACCGCGCCTAAAGATGAAATAAGCACAGCGCTAAAAAAGATTTCATTAATCTTAAGTCCCGTAAATCGAGAAATAACGATAAGCGATTCGGCTTCAGATAAATTGTAACCTGATAACACCATAATCTTTTGCAAAAACAAAAAAATGAACGACGAAATTAACACCCCAAGCATAGTAGACGCGATAGCAGTATAAGTCTTTTCGCAAAAACCATTTAACAGCAGCAACGAAACAACGCTAATAGCAAGCACCGTAACAATAGTAGTAACGATAGGCGACCAACCTCGGTAAATCGCAGGAATTAAAAATGCAATAATGCAGTACATAGAAACAGCAAGCCCGATAACGCTTTTAATCCCCTTAAGCTTAGCAACGAAAGCCATCGCTAAAACGAATAAAGCAACCGTAACAACAATGCCCGAGCTTCTATTGTAGCTGTAAATCGTATAATAAGGAGCCACATTATCAGGACGCTCAGCTTTAACAATAACCTTAGTGCCAACGTCGACTTCGATATTGTGAGTAGTGGATTTAAAATTTTTAACAACTTGAAACTCGCCTTTTTGCATGCCAGAAGTAAACTGTACTAAAACTTCTTGCGCACCAAGAGTCCAGCCAGCGAAATCAGGCGAATTCATTAAGTTTTCCGAATTAACTTCAACCACAGTCGCTTTGTCATAATAGATATAAGCCGACGTATAGTAAGTATAATCGTTTGGAAAAAAGTAATTCAGAACCGTAACACCACAGACAATAAAACCAATAATAAAAAAGATAATAAACGACTCGTATTTTTTAACCATAACAACCTCCACAAAAATATTTAACAAAACTAAAGCCTCCAAACTGCAAAAAACACAAATTTGGAGGCAAATCATTACATATCACAAAAGCTAAGTTAGCAAGCGTAGCTTATTAGCAAATCTAGTTATTATCCTAGCATATTGAAAAATCTATATAAAATCGTAGCGAGTTCATAGCCAGTGGCAGCAGCAGTAGGAGACAGCAGGTTGTTCGTATCACCTTGTAACAAGCCTTCGCTAACAGCCCAAACCATAGCATCTTTAGCAGCAGCAGAAATATCATCGCAATCATCAAATCCAGCAATTACAGAATCATCAGCTACATCGCCATTCGCATATACGTAAAGCACAGTCGCAATTTGCTCGCGCGTGCAATCAGCATCGCTATCGAAATCGCCATCAAAAGCAAAATCAGATTTACCACAATACTTAGTAAGCGCCTCAAATACCGTTTGCACACAAACATTGTCCGCTAAAACAAGCTCGTCATCAAACAATTCCCTACTCATCACAAACTTAACGCCATTAGAAAACCACAAATCGCTTTCCACAACATTCGTATCGTTATCAATCACTTTAATAGTGCCACTTTCATGAATAGTAAAACGCAACCCATCAGCAGTTACGAAGCTATCAGAAATCACATCGAAATCATCTTCACCATTAATAACGGCAGCCGCAACATCAGTAATAGACAGCTCGCTAGTGTCAATTGGTAACAACAACGTTTTATACTCGCCTTCAGTCGCAAGTTCCACAACAGCCGAAACAGCGCCGGTATCAGAAACAGTAGTGTTAATAACCGTTCCATCAGGATAAGTAGAAACAGCGCTGCCGTAATCATCCACAAACTCCACAACAGCAATGTCGATATGCGAAATCGCCACTAACGAAGTATCGCCAACAGTTAAAGTATACGTAACTTCATAAGTTCGCGCCACTGGGTTGTCACAATCAAAATCGCAATCGACTTCGACATCTTTAATTAAATTAACAGTAGTTCCTCCAAGTCCGCTTTCAGCCAAAAATCCAGAAGCAGTAGTAACAGCAGATTTAAGTTTTTGTTCAACATCGTCAACAGACACGTTAACTTGAACGCTAAACTGTGGCTCCACTTCCAACACAATAGGCGAATAATCATAACTCACAACACCCTTTTGCAACGACGAATATGGCGCAGTTCGCTCAATCGTAAATTGGTCAATCATATCCTCAATAGTATTATTCTCGCCAGTACGGTAAGTCGAAAGCGTTAGCGACGTATCACTTACATCCACTTTAGTAACTTGCGCCACATGGTCAGAGCTAGTTATAGCAACATACGGATAAGTCTGATAATCCGAATGGTAATCATAAAACTTGCTGCCAGTAGAAGAGCTTAAAGTAACGTAAGCAACTTCGCCCGCATTAGGGTCGCTAACAACAGATTGCAATTCATAATCCGCCGAATGGTCAGTACCATAATAAGTCGGAGTCGTACCTTGCATCATTACAGAACGCGAATAAATATGCTCATGGCCATTAAGCACCAAGTCAATATTTAAATCGCTAAACATATGCGACCAATTTTCGCGAATGTAAGTAGCGGTGCTACCAGCAGAATGGTTTTGGCTAGTTGCATACAAAGCTCTATGGAAATACACAATTTGCCACACTGGTTCATGCCCATATTGCTGCTCAAACTCATGTTGCGCATTTTCAATAAAAGCATAATGCAAAGCAGTATCCGCATACATCTCCGAATTCAAATGCAAAAACAGCGAACCTTCATATTCATACCAATAATTGCCCACATTATTTCTATCATCAGTATCATACCAATAAGAACTAGAGCTAGCTACATAGCCAGAAGTATTTGGGTCTTGCGTGCTTGGATACGTAAAATGACTGCTGTGGGTAGTCGTAGTGTAAACATCATGATTACCAGTGCAAACCGCTAGAGGCATTTGGCCGATTTGCTTAGCGCTAAAAAATATATCATACTCGATTTCGTTATTAAGTTGGTTCTCGATATCGTCATCACTAACGCTATCAACATACTCACCTGTACCGCTAAGCCTGTTACCGTTAATTTGGTCACCAACAGTAATTAAAAAATCTACGTCATTATAAATGTTACCATCATCATCTGTATCAAAAAATTCCTCAATTTTATTCCATGTAATTTCCCACTGCGCAGAATCAGCTTCCACTTGAGTATCATAAAATTGAGTGTCTCCGAAAACTAAAAAAGAGAAATCACCATCATCTGGTAGAATAGTAAGCTCCGTCCATTCAGTAGACGTAGAACCCACATTGCCCACGCGGTATTCATATACACCAGCCGTATCAAAAACGTCCACAGTACTATTGAAGCTATACCTAGAACTAGCTTTATTAATAGTTTGATTAGTGCCAGCCACAGCAGCTTCAGCGATAATCTCGCCATCCTTACGCACCTGTATATAGCCATCGCTAGGGTCAGTTGATGTCCACGTAAAAATAAGTTGTGATTTATTAGTACCCATATTTACTGCAACCGATGTAATGTCGCTAGGCTCCGTTGCATATATAGTAGTACCAACCGCCATAGATAAGGCTAAAGCTAACGCAAATCTTCTTCTAAGTTTCATATTAAAAAAATCCTCCTTAAGATAAATTCCAATTCGTTGTAATCATAACATAGTTATGCCCGATTTGCATTATATCTAAGTTAGAAGTGGGTTAAAAATGTGTTAATTGATAATAGTTACAAAAATCCGCGTAAATATGTCGAGTCTGGTAATAATATGTATAATAAATTGAAGGAGGTAACACCAATGAGTATGCAAAAGTATGCAAAATTAGTAATAGAAGTAGGGGTAAACATCCAGCCAAATCAGTATTTAATGATAAATTCGCCAATAGAAACAGCCGAGTTTGCAAGGGAGCTTACAAAGTGTGCGTATAAGAAAGGCGCTAGAAAAGTTTATGTAAACTATAATGATGAAAAGCTTAGTCGAGTGCAGTTAGAAAATGCGCCACAAGAGGCATTGTTAGAATATCCATTTTGGGAACCGCTGAGTAAAGAAGATTTAGCGCAGAAAAATTGTGCGTTTATAACAATATCAGCATCCAATCCCGAAAATCTTAAAGGCGTTGATATGGATAGAGTCGCTACTAGCCAAAAGACTGCTAATAACGCTATGAAAAAGTTTAAAAAATATATCTCCAATAGCGAAGTGGCTTGGTGCGTAGTGTCTGTTCCTACTGTAAGCTGGAGCAAGAAGGTTTTTCCTCATTTAGATGATGATAAAGCTGTAGAATTGTTGTGGGAAAAAATATTTATTGCAACCCGCGCAGACCAAGATGACCCAGTGCTAGCATGGAATCAGCATACTGCCAATATGACTATGTATAAAGACCAATTAAACA
>MDSQ01000083.1_pt1 | contig 16287 bp, 25 predicted proteins | sample 1008251 | NCBI WGS metagenome assembly MDSQ01 (sample SAMN05526597, study PRJNA338239) | gut metagenome | isolation source: Hindgut content | host: Naso unicornis | place: Saudi Arabia: Red Sea | collected 2016-05
CCATGATGTATCGCCAAAGCAACATAGAGCTTGACGGGACGTTGCACTTCATTTGGCCAAATAATCATTTCAATCTCATGAAAAAGTTCTGATGAATACAAACGGACTCAGTGGTTAAATATAACTGACGTGTATAAACATCAGTGTATAAAGGTTCTCTAATCCAAGGCTTTTTGGCACTGAAATGGACTAAACAGCAATAGTTCTCTCTGAAAACCACCCAGACCAGCCCCCCAAATGCACAACCCTTCACTGGATGAAGTCTTACCACTGGGGTTGGGTCCAACTTCCACAACTGCAGGCTGGGAGAGGATCTGCCTGAGTTTGTCCTGATGTAAGAGCAGCGCCCGTCCTGCCTTTAAAATGTACAGCCTCAGCTGCTGGCACCGCAGCAAATGGATGTCCACCTGGTCAGCTAAAAACACAACGGGTTCAACTGAGTTTGCTGGAACAGACCGCCGGTTCTGAACACTAAATCAAAGCATCCTCCACACATTAAAACCTTTTGTCATGGTCATTATTTTTAATTAGAAATGAAGGGATTATTACTCAGAAGAACAAAACGATGTGCATATCCAAGGCACTACTAGTCTAATACAGGCAATGATTTTTGTATACGATACTTAATGATCTACAACATTTTCATTGTGTCTCTCAGCACCTGTAAGGCCTCGACTGAGGGACTTCTTCATGTGTTGTTTCTCCAGTTTACTTCCAGCCAGGCTCACCAGCTGGGCCCAGACCGCCAGCATTGAGTCTGTGAACGGCAGGTTCTGCACACTGAAGGTCACTGCAGGCAGCTGAGCAACAGGACAACAGCAAAGAAAACTAGGATTAAAATGGATAATCAACTTAATGTGCAAACTGTATGTACACACGAGCATCTACAGATTTCTGTACCGGTTTGAGGTGGCTGAGCAGGCAAACCCTGCAGGTCCTCATCTCATGAAACTGGACGGTGATGCGTCCTTTCGGGGTGATCCGAGTGACTGTTCCCTCGCCATATTCCTCATGAAAAACTTGGCCTCCCAGCCTGAGGCGCCCATCAATCCCTCCAATGACTGCCAGCACTGCCATCAGACTGCCCACTCGAGGACCCTCCGAATCAGGAAAGTACTCCTCCAGGAAACACTGAACCAGAGAGAGGGGACATTTACAACCACCATTTTGTGGGACTGATTTTATCCACAAAAGCACTCATGCAAATTAACTTAATTAAAACAAATGAATATTGCATTATACTGCAATAATTCTTACTGTTTCTGACTGGCAGCCTGCCATTACGTCTCCAACGGAGCTCAGCTGAGCGTTGATGTAATCATTTATCATGCTGTTCCACTGGCCAAGAGAGTGTAGAGTGCGTAGGACAGAAACAATCTCCTCAGCCAGTGTGCTGCTGTGGGTGGCTGTAAGAGATGCCTGAGGGCGGGACTTCCTCCTGCGCAGGGAACCCTCTGTGTGGAGGAAGAAGCAATTTCAAAACAGGTAAGACACTAAAGAAACACCCCCACAAACATCATATTCACATTAAGAGCCCGAGTATGATTTATCATCTTACCTCTGAGGAGCGGCAGGTCTGACGAGCAGGTGCTTAGCAGGCTTCCCAGGAAACTGAACAACTTCTCCACCAAGAACTTCATGTCCTGAGAGCGCTCCGTCTTGTCCCACGAGGGCAGGACGGCCTGCAGGAGACGCAGTGCCAGAATCTGGAGACACAGAAGCAGAACAAGAGTTACTGTTACATTTTTATAAATGACTCGTAAATCAGCTGCACACATTAATAGGCAAGTTCACTTTTCTGTGGTTCTCCCTCATTAGATTTTTTTCTACAGAACCCCCAAAATAAAATATATCATCACCAGCAAGAGAAGCACATTCGACACAATCATTGTATCTTACCTGTCTCTGCAGAGTAATGGCATTGAAGGACTGGTGTCCCTCAACAATTCGGATGAGCAGGCTAATCCAAGCAGAGGTGCTTAGTGTGCTGCACATCTGGGGCATGAGAGCAATGCTCCGTATGAAGCCCAGTGTGCACCAGCTCCTGTGCTGCTCCCGAGAGACCAGCCTGTGGGAGTGACAGCCTGCAAGATGGTTCAAAATCCACTCAGAAAAACACAACAACTTGTCTCGCTCTTTATTAATATGGCGGTGCAGCTACCTGATTTGTCATTAGCTCCACTTTCCACAAGCATCCTCAGCAGTCCGCAGAGGGTCCGCGTAGCGTCCGTCTGCAACACCTCTGCATAGATCCCAGCTGACAGAGACAGAGTTTTCAGCAGATTCACTGTGCTGGTTAGCATCATAGCTGTCGGGTGGCTGCTCTTCTCCATCAGTTCACCTTCTGTAATGATGAGAGCAGATCGTAGAGTTCATTAATCAAACCTCAAACTGTGCTATAGTTGTGGGGATTTGTGCTGAGGCAATGCAGTGAACTGACCTGTGTCGTCCTCGGTGTCAGAGTCCTCAGTGGGGGGCTGAGCAGCTGGTGGCGGCTCTGCCAGTTTAAGGTCATATTTACCCTCTTTGCCCATCCTGTAGGAGTTGGTGCTACTCGTATCCCACTGGACCCTGATCCAGCCGTCCTCACCCAGCTCCCCGATGACCCGACCGAGACCGGGAGCTGGTCCATCCTGGACAGAGCATGCACAGGGTCAAATACCACACATCAGGTTTTACTCTTCTAAGCTTTAGTTAGTAATTACAAAGCAATAATCCGTCAGAAACCCAAATTCAGGTACCTGATCTCCCCATTTCCAATCAACCCCTCTCATAACCCTGGTGCCTATCTTCATCATGGCAGCCAGCTCAGGGCCGGAGGCAGGTAGGGGGGCGGGGGCAGCCTCCTTTCTGGACTCTTCCAGGACTGTTGCTGAGCCTCCAAGTCTAGATAAACTCAGATCCTCCTCACTGCTGTCTGTGCTCGGCCCTGGAGATACAAAACCACGAGACATTAAACATCTCCATCCAAAATATGGCTGCAACCACCAGCTTCTGTTCCAGGCAGCCCATATGTTCTCACCTATGAGCCGCAGTACACTCTGTGTGAGGGCCAATACACCAGAATTTAGCAAGAGGCTCAGGCTGTTGGACCCATGTTTCAGAGACAGCATGTGTATCATGGACAGAAGGAAGCGGGCCTGTGGAATGGTGCCGAGACTTGGTCCTGCCGGGTTCTCATTGGTGATGGTCTGCAAGGGAACAGGCTGCACACCTGGTGACAAGGACAGGTGTTCAGTTAGTTTGTGCTTGTAAAAAAGGCAGAAATAGAATTACTACTTCACAGTCGTAGGCCTCTATTACATCAAGTTACAGTTTACATCAGTGTTTGTCCAGACTTTTGACACATGTAGTGAAGATTTTAAATTAACTGTATGAAGCATCTGTAGTTTGTTTTTTGACAAAATTATCTACATCTTGACATGATTCCAGAAGTGAGAACAAGGCTTCCTTCACTTAGAAGATGAACTTATATCAGACTAAAGTGCTTCTACTTTGGACACTGCTGCAAAGAAGTTACACAAACATGTGCAACTTGGCAGGTCAGAAGATCTGAACAATCAGCAAATTTTCGAGATAGAAATCCACGATCAATGTCACCTGCTCAGCATAAGACCATAAAAAATATAATCACAATCTCCCCTTCAGTTCCTGAGTTACGAAGCTCAACAATGACTAGAAAAGTGTGTTTGCGGTGTGTGCTGAAAGTACTGTCTAAATAAAAAAATGAGTTCAGATTTATCTGAATGATCATATTAATTAAAGAATAAGTAGTCATGTGCACTGTGCAGAAATATAAAAAATTGGGATGCAACACATTGCAGATGCATGGAGGATTGTTTTGCAATTGAATCATCATCAAATTGTAAGTCCAGTGAAGATTCACACCTCTAGCTGGGACAAAGAAGTGGTTTGTGAGGGTAAAGTGACCTTTGACTTTCAAAATCTAAACACTTTAACCTTCAGTCTAAGTGGAAGTCCATTAAAAAGTTGCAGAGATATCTCCTTCACGATTATGGGACAACAACTGACAATAGTTTTCTGACATGGCTGCTCACCGAGCTCTTTGAAGCGAGCGCTGGCCTCCAGCAGGATGTTGCGAACATTATGGATGGCCCAGGAATACAACTTGCCGAAGGTCACCTCCAAAAGCATGCGGTTGAAGGGCGGGATCAGATCCACATCCTTCAGGCAGTCAGACAGCGGCTCTCTGAAAAGGACGTTTAAAAAATTAGAAGGCCAATTAAGACCAAATGAAACACTGAAGCTAAAACATTGTTACATCATTATTAGGAGCTTTGGACATTTAACATGAGGATACACAAACTACAAAGTCAACTCACTCCACAGGTTCAGGGAAATTTCTTGTTTTTACCACAGGTGTGACAGTGTTGTCTTACCCGATGTTGGTCCCTTCCGGTATGACCCTTTGCCAGCCACAGAACATCGCATACTGCACAGAGGGCAGCAGGAAGCTTTTGGAGGCCAACTTCAGCATTGTGTCGATGCCCTCCAGTCTCACCTCAGCCCTCTCCAGCTAAAATCAAACAGTTCACATTTGTCATGCTTTTTCTTCATAAGCTAACATGTAAATCAAATACATCTGCTCCGTTTCTGTGCTTTCTGCTTTATCACAATGACTCGTTATGAAGTCGGTGTTGATCCGTTGTTTTCCATCACCTGCTTGAGAAGACACTTCCTCATCTTCTCCACATCAAGGGGCTCCTCTTTTAGAGCAAACTCCACGATGGTGGCCATAAGGCTGGACTGAGAGAAGGCACCCTGAACGCTGTGTTTCAGCCACCGGTACTTTTGGACATTGGCCACAGTGTTAAGAAGTGGATGCCACTTGTCCTGCTGAAAAACGATACAAGAATGTGAAACTGCACAAACACAGACACTGTGGTGTCTGCATCCTACTAGACCTACATCAGTCTTCACTATTACAAAAATATATATTAGAGAAGTCAGTTACATTTTTTATTTCATTAAAGTATTTCGATAACTGAGTCTCATTAAATTGCCTTTGATGTCCTGCTTGTGGGTGATTTCCTGTCTCCAGTTGTGGGGCTGATGTGGACATTAAGTTCTTCTTCATTGGTCCCTTCATTCTCCAGCTTCGGCTCCTCAATGTCAGCAGACTCTGACTTCTTAGGCACTAAAACCAGAATACATTTACATAAAAACAAATCTATGATAAGAAAATGAAATGCTATTTCTGTGTAGTAGGTCACGAAAAACTCACCTCTTTTTTTCCTGCGATCCCTGATCAGCTTCTGGGTGATCCTCCTCCAGCGTGGCTGAGAGCTCAGCAGCTTCAGTTTGGATACTATGGAAAGGTCATTGCTAACAGCCGGACGCAGCTCATTAAACAGGAAGCGCAGACGCTCGATGACAGGGGCACACACCTCTTTGTAAGAGCGACCTTGTTCCTGATGTGTCTACAATAAGAAAAATGTCATTTACATGTCAGCCTCATTTCCCTTTGTGTCACAATATTACCAGAACAAAATTCTTCACGGAGGAATGAACACAAGCTCTTGTGTTACAGTCCACACCTCACAAGCAGCAATCACACCTTAATTAAAGAGCACTTTGCCTGGTAGACCATGCGGCACACGTCAATCACAGATTTTGGGAGGGACCTCTGTTTCCCCTGGTCCACACCCAAGGCACATTGGCTGACAAGTGAGAGAGCAATGTGACCTGTAACAGGAAGAGATTTTACACTCAATTGCTGCACAACTACAAATCATTTCAAGTATGAATAGTTGTTGAGGAAAGTGCTGGGGACTGTGGGTGTGCAAAGAGGAACGATTTCAATACATCTTTGCATAACTGACAACAATGATAAGCCTTTTCAATAGTGAATTGAGCCAAAAATTAGCTTCTAATTCCTTGTCAAACAGCCTGTCTGAGAACAGTTGCTAGGTTACCAAGGTCTTGGTGTTTGAGCAGGCAGCAGAGCAGCAGGCGACCGACTTCCTCCACGGGGTGTTCCGGAGGGAAGGTGATGGGTGTAATAAGATGGTACTGCTTACAACAACGCTCTATTTGGCAGAGGAAGTCCTACGATGTGCAAACAGAGACAGAACATGAAAGCTTGTCTGCGTCTTTCAGCTTCATGGGTCCTGTGCAGCTACGCTTTTTGCTCTTGAGCTGCAGGTGTCATGTCTGTACCTTCACAGTGTGGTCCTGAGTGTTGTTGTCAGCAATAGCCTGCAGGAAAGGCTGCGCGTGGTCGCTGAGAGTAATTCTTCTGGAGTAGAGTTTGGCCTTGTCTGGAGTGGTTGTACCCAGAGAGCTGCAGTGGTCTTCATCCTTCTCTTCGTTGTAGTTGTAGTGGATCTGACTGGTCTGAAGGCCTCCGGAGAAGATGGAGGACTGGAGCCATTCTGCGCAAGGACAGATAGCATTAAACCAATTAAAATAAAATACAGAGTTTGGCAAAGACACAACTTCATTCATAAACCATGGGATCATAAAATAATTGAACTCACTGGCACATTCAATCTCCATGGGGGACAGTGGGGTGCTTTTGGCCAAGTAGGAGGCGTGGAGACCCAGCAGCAGCCCCAAATTCCTCTCTGTGTCAATAAGCGGGGAGGAGAGACTGCTGAGGTCTGGAGTGGTGACTGTCTCCTGGTTAGGCTGTAGATGATTTAAAAAGAACAAAAAACAAAAAACAGCCAATCAAAATACCAAAGAAGGTAACCAATTATAAATACGAATGAAGTTAATTTAGAAAGTTTGCGTTTGGTTAGTCAGTACCTCCATGTACTGGCCAACACAGAAGGCCTGCATCGACTCCCTCGTGTCCTCAAACTGCAGAGCAGCTTCCAAAGCGACCACTGGGTCCTCTCCTGCGAACTGGGCTGCAAAAGGAGAAAATAATACAATGAGATCTGGAATCAGTCAGTGACTGAAGTGAAAAGTTCAAATTTAATTGGACTAATTTTGTTACATTTCATTACCTAGAATACTGTTTCCTGTAAGTGACTGTGACTGAGCCTGGAAGTCCTTGATGTCATAGACCTTTCCGTCAATGACAGTCCAGAAACCTCCGTCTTTGTTGTGGTTCTCCAGGTCAGCTTTGCGAATGAGGGAAACCTCCTCATTGTTCTTAGAACTCTGCCCAGTGAAGAAAGATCCTGTCACAGCAGCAGAGGAGCTAATTACAAGCCAAACCAACACGCAGTGGGTATCTTCTAATCTTCAACTCAAGGATTAGGGTTAGAATAATTTCCCATCAGTGACACTGTAAGACACAACTGCTGTCATACCCATAATGCCTGGCCAGGCCAGATCCTCATTGTCATCCCTCTCGTGTCCAGGGGCCAAGTGATTGAAACGGTCAAGGTGCTCCAGGAGTCCAGCCAGGAGAGGGATAGAACCTGTCTCCTGCATGAGACTGGCATCAATGGTCAGGAGGAGGACAATGGACACCACCAACTCGGGCAGCAGCACTCCTGTCATACAAAGAACACCAAGGCATCCATAACGTCACACAAATTCTTTACAGGCATGCATGCAAGTCATGTGGCACAATGACAGAGCGGGATTACCCGTCAGATCTCCTTCAATAACACGAGAGACTTCAGCAAAGTGGCGACGACCAGTAGAGGCGATACTTGTAGCCACTGGGAGGATGTCTCCAATGTGAGTGCACAGCAGGGCAATGTACTTTTTCAACAGGGAGCCGACACCTAGAAGCTCCGGATCTGCAAAAACAACAGATCAAATATTACCCATCAAGAGCTCATTGTCAAGTCTGATGGCCAGTTACTCTTATCTGCACAGCTAGAAGAAAAGAAGACTCACTGTATCCATTGACGTTCTCTGTGCCGTTGACACCCAGGTAGAGTTTGCTAACCAGCAGCCTTTGGAAGCGCAGCAGCAGGTCCAGCGATGCAGAGCGCTCCTTGCTGACATGCTCTGCCTCTAAATAGTTGGAGATGCGCCGAGCAACATCCTTCAGCCTTGCAATGGTCTGGGAGGCAATATTCCTGCAGAAAACAAATGGTTAAATCTGCTAGCAAACAACAGGGTGTCACTGGTATGGCTGTAGCATGAGTGGGTGCAAGAGCAGGTACCTCAGCAGCTGCTGTACAAGCTGCACCAGGGGCAGACTTTGCTTCCCCGCAGCCTCGTAGATGCCTGTGTTGATGAGGTCTTTGTCCAACATGGTGCGACAGCGGTGCATGGTGGAAGCGTTGGCCTCCTGCTCATCGATCTCCTTCTCTTTCTGAGCCTCCTTCTTGGCTTCAATGTCCTGCCATGAAGAGAAATGACAGAAGTGTGACTCCTGTGTCCAGTGAGTGGGTTCCTTCAGGACATCAGTGATGTGGATGCAAGGGATTTAAACCACTGATGTCTAATATTCTTCATTAGTTAAAGGAGTTCAATAGCAGTGCTAAGATAATGCAAATGAGCTTAGAGTAAACATATCATGAGAAATGTGTAAATGAGGCTGAATCCAGTATGTGAAAGTGATAACTCTTGCATTTAACACACTGACCTGTATCTCAGCAGTGATGGCTGCATTCAGTGCAGATTCCAACCCTCCATCGGCCATTAAACTGCTGACCAACAGGTCAATCATAAAGCGACGTCCAGGACTTACACTCATTTCATTTCCGGATGCTGGAAAAAAATGTCAGTCTCAGTGTCTCCGGTCCTGTCCACTTTTTCACTTTATTACATAGTTAATGGACTATTAAGTGTCCATTATTGTGTTTAATCAGTGTTAGCAGATGTTTTGATTTGCACTCACCAGCATTAGGCAGAAGTGAGGATAATGCTCTCGCTCTTTCCTCAGCAGTGGGCAGCAGCACTGACCAGCCACTCTGAAGAACTGCTTGGGCAGCTGCTTGCACAGTGTTAAGCACCCCAGCATTGCTCGCAAGCACCACCACCGTTTGTTTGAGGTTGTTAAGCAGCACACTGCCAAGACCCAGTCCGAGCTCCTCAGGATCCATCTGGTTACTGATGGCTGCATGGAGCTGAAGTGGACCAAAGTTTGAAATTAGGCAACATCATGTTGGGATAAACTAGATGTGAGAGAAGGTGAAAAGATGCCGAACTCTATCGTTAGCAAAAATTCAAAGCAGCAAAAAAAGAACTGACGCATTTATAATAAAACATCGATGGGCGACAGATTGTCACTTACCTGCAGCCTGAGCAGGTTGAGTGTGGCGACCACCATACACTCCTTCTCCTGCGGGGGAGGCCAGTCTGAGCTGCCGTCCATCCCCTCACTGACCTGTCGCAGGAGCAGGTCCAGCTGCTCAAACGTCATCGGGCAAACGTCCACCACAAAGGGCACGCGCTGCCCCACAGACCACTCTGAGCACGAGGACCAGGCGAAGCTCTGAAAATGAAAAAAACACTAAGCGAACATGTTTCAGGTCTCAGAAGCATTTAAAAATCATCAGTGACAGATACAAAGTACCTGTCCTGGGCCACAGGAGATTCCCACGATGTGTTTGGTGTTGAGCCCGGGGAGTGCCTTTGGCTGCTTCTTGTTGGAAAACAGTGTATCAAAGTGTTGCAGCTTGTCATTGCTGCCCCAGCTGTGCACCTCTCCATCGTCAGTGAGGGCCAGACAGTGTGTCGACCCCACAGCAATATCCACAACTTTCTTCCCTGATTGGAAACAAACAGGCCAATATCAGTCCTTGTATTCTAAAAGCTTCTGAGGATAATATCCATGTACAAGACAACAGTCAAACTTACCCTGTAGACTGTCGAGCAGCTTCGGGTAGCGAACATGCTCATCTGTGCCGTGACCAAGGCGCTGGTTGTCTCCCTTTCCCCACGTGTACACTTGGCCATCTTTGGTGAGGGCCACTGAAAACTGGCTGCCGCAGCAAACCTTTACAATGTCCAGGTCCTGCAGCTTTTCCACAAGTTTGGGCGTCTTGCAGCCATCACTGCCTCCCCGGCCCAACTTACCATAGTCTCCATCCCCCCAGGACCAAACCTGACCTGTGACACACGAAGTGATGTTGCATTGTAAGACTTCCGTTTTAACACTGACGGATTATATGATCAGAAGTTGGGCCTGACCGCCATATCAGGCGGCTGATATTATCAGCCAGTACTGGCCCATTGCAGATATATCAGTATCAGAGTGTATGTTCTCTGATATGTGCCGATATTAAAACTGTTTTTTAAGGCTGGACTTTATGCATGGACGGGGTCTGTTATTTAATAACCAGTAAGTAAAGTGTTTACATCCTGTCTCCATTGCATAGCTTTGTCACAAGTATTTGATAACCACATTCAGCTGAGATATCAGTATAGGCCAAAGAAATCCCATGTCAGTCAGGTCCTTATCAAGAGACAAGCCAAAAAGACTCTCACCATTTTCTGTCACAGCGAGTGTTTGTGCATCACCGCTCCCACATGCCACATCCACCACCTTCAGCCCCTTCAGTGCCGTTACCAGCATGGGTGTTGTCTGGTCCTCACTGGAGCCTACAAACAGAGCCACATTTCTTTTTTTCAGCCATCAGACAGACAGACATGTTGTTACTTAAGCTGAGTCTGCATCCAGAAGTTGAATGCAGGTGGAGCTTACCGTGGCCAAGTCGGCCGTAGTTCCCTCTTCCCCACGTGTAGAGCTCTCCATCAGCAGTAATCGCAGCGCTGTATGTGCTCCCACACGCAATGTGCACCACATGCTTTCCAGCCTGTTTCCCATTGAAGGCTGCAATCATTGTAGGCTCTTCTAGATATCTGTAATAAAAGAAAGAGATGTTGCAGAGTGATGCTTCTACGGACCATATGGGGGGCCCTTTACAAGTCTTTGTGAAAAGTAATTTTTATAAAAGAAGCTTTTTTAAATGGGAATTGTACCACTTAATGGCAGCTGTAGAAGCTGTCTTTGGTGTAAAGGCATAAAGCTTAAAAATGACATCACACTTTAGGAATATAATGCAATGTATAACTTAAGCATCTGTTCAATCACAAATTCAGCTCGGGAACAATTTTTAGAAACGGGAACTGGTGCCTCAGATGACCAGAATCTACAGCTTTACTATAAGGTTTCTGAAAGACACAATTACAGAGTTTCTTTCAATCTGGAACTTGCATATGACTGCATATTGTAAAAAATTAGATGAAAAGGCAAAAATGCCATAAGTTGATGGGAGCCTTACAGAAATTTAACATCAGATAGCATTTCTCTCTGTCTGCTTACGTGGTGTCTCCATGTCCAAGACGTCCTCCATCACCGCAGCCCCATGAGAAGACCTCCCCATTGGATGACAGGGCTAAGTAGTGCTGCCCATCAGGATGAGCTGCTAGCTTCACAATCTTTCTACAGCTCAGACTGTGGATTAGCATGGGAGCCTGCAAAAAACAAACAAACAAACAAAAAAACCCTTATTGACTAAATATACAGACAGACACTACTTCTTTTATTTAGAATAAAGCTCATTCATTGGAGAGGGAAATGCATGCAACAGAACTGACCAGGGTTGTGCTCTTGTAGTTTTGGGTGTAAACAGCACCGCTGCTGGACAGGACGAGAAAGCCCTTTTCTGAGCACACAATCTGTGTGACTCCAAGGCTCGACAGAGCTTTACACTGAATGGGTCCGTTAACGTTGGCATAAAGCTTCCAGCCCAACAAGCCCCAGGCGATCACCTCCTGCAAGGTTCCCTGGAATGAGACGAAACAAAGTCATTCAAACCGTGTGTTCTGACAGAAATAACTGACCATTATCAAACTGCAAGGTTAACACCAGAGTTATATTCATGGCATTTTTATAACTAAGCTTTTTCAAAAAAGGATTCATACAGGACACAGAGTACACAGCCAAGATTTATATTTAGCACAAAGACAAACAAGGATGCAAACAACAGAGGGAGGGAGCATCACTGATCTCTAAAATAACAAACTGATGATTCACACATTTCCAGCTGAGTAAAAGAGTTGGCACCTTGTGTGATGAGGGGGAGTTGCAGTGTGGTGGGCTGCAGGGCGAAGCCAAGCGGTCCAGGTGAGCCATGATCACCACAGCTGTCTGCCGGAGGTCAATAGCCAGGTCATTATCCTGAGGCAAGGTCAGGTAGCGCAGGAAACTCTCATTTGGGCTCAGGGGGGCTGTGAGAATCTGAAAATCACAGCAATCAACCACAAAGTTCTTATTAGCTTGACTCTAAACAAGAAGTCAGTCAACAGCAGCATTTTTAGACAAATGTTTCCACGCAACGCATAAAAACAACAGAAAGGTTCCTTGTTGTTTTATCATCTCGTTGTCAAGTGACATGAGAAGAAAAACTGTGAGGAAATGTTCACCTCAGCTTCCTCCTCAGGGACGGGCTCCTCCTTGCTGCTGTGTATGTTGTGGAAGCGCTGCAGGAGGGGCAGCAGAGGAGCGCTGGTTCCCTGAGTGGAACGCTCGTTGTCCATCTCTCTTGTGCCGCTTTCCCACAGGCGCAGCAGCAGCAGCACAGCAGACAGCAGCTGACTGGGGGGATGCAGTAACAAAGAGACAAAGTGAGCACTGAGGCCACAGAGCATTTCCACTGCAGGAGGATGTCAGCACAGGTGAGTCAGGTATGAAGGGTATCATGTTACCTGAGAGTGCCCCTCTGTACAGCCAGCTCCAGCAGGATGGCCAGGGCCAGGTGCTGGTCCTGAAGAGGAATGTTGCCTTTGGTGCTGGCACTTCCATGTACGTCACTGGTTTCAAAGAGACAAGACAATTACTGAAAGATTGTCCAGCACATATTACAATACACAGATTTAGTGAGCGATCAGTCAATAACAAACCTGAGGAACTTGGTGGCCCTCTCAACGACTTCGAGCCACACTGATGATACAGTTCCCTCGTCAAAGAGCGTAGCCTCTGGCAGAGCGCGCAGGGCGTCCAGAGACTCCTGGAGGAGCTCGCTGCAGAGATCAGCATCATCTCCTGGAAAACAAAACAATCCTCTGTTTCATACAGCTACGTGACACACTGTACAGATGGGTTTCAAAAATATAAAATCTGACAAGCCCAGCATGAGGGAAAAAGGAGGCTCACAGTATATTCCAAAATTTTCAGCATGTGAAACTAAAATACAATTAATGCACAAAAACACGCAATAACACAGATTACAAATTCCCACAAATCTGGTCCCCGTGTCCCACAGTACTCTGCAAAAAGGAAATGAGAACTATCACACATCATAAAGGCAATGACCTTTAAGCAACGAGTAACCAATCAGATTAAACAGACGTTATCCTGCCACTTCAAAGACCTGCACAATAAAAATATCCAGGATTTTTCATATAATTCAGCTATAATATAATTCAGTCTTCCATCTTTTCTGCCATTGTTACTTTTACACTGAACATTAAATGTAACGTACAACATAAGCCCCGCATGACGCTTCCTAAACAAAAACGACGTCACAACGTGGCTGATCCTCTCCTCTGCTCCCTAACCTCATTCTCTTCCCAACATCTTTGACATGTTCTGTTGCTGTTCTTCTTTGAGTTAGCTGCTAACTGTTGCTAGCTCTTCATAACTGCTAAAGAACAGTGAGGTGCAAGAATGACGTAATCTGTCAAATGATTACTGTTACACTTCTGTTTTCCTTACAGTATATTCCAGGAATACGGCTAGGCTGAGAATGAGAGGCTTAACTCTGTGTGTGTGTGTGTGTGTGTGTGTGTGTGCGTGCATGCATGTGGGTGTGCGTGTGTCCTTGCTCATGTTACAGGAAGGCTAAAGAGAGGAGGCCTAGCTCTTTGTTCTTGCGCAGTCCCTTGTGGACTGGCTCACATCAGTAGTACAGGCGACAGAAACAGCATTTCTACTCGAGATTGATTGTTGAGTTTGCTTTTTGTATTTGTAAATGTACTTGTATTTCAAACACTACTGCCAATGCATGCAGGTTCAAAGCTTCATGTGCCTAAAGTTTTAAATGTTGGTTAGTTCTGCATTTCTGTCCAACAACAGCGTAAAAGTCACCAAGTGAAAAACTCATGCAGTCTGTGATCTTGGCCAACAGCTCAAGCTGAGGCTGAAAACACTGAGAAACATGTTGGCTTGTTTACTATGTGGCAGCTTGTAACATGCTGCATGTTCATTCACAGCCGTTGGGCACAGCTCCATTACCATGACAACAGCTATCGTCACCAACATCAGAGCACAGAGGCTGTTTTTATGCAGAGAGCATCAGCTTCAGCTTCCTCTGTTCAGAAAAATGCCTGACATGTGTGTGTGTTTCAGAAAACTCTGATAATAGTAATGTTACACAGTCACAGGCCTACTTCTGTTCCTTTGAGCTTCACCTGTCCTCTGTTAATGAGAATGCCCGACATGCGTCACAAACTAGAGATGTGTAGGCTGCGCAAAAATCTCCAGGTTGCATGTTTACAGTGGGTAATTTTTGCCGTGTACACGTTTTATCCACCGGACTTTTATCCATCTTGCTTGTCAGCGGTGTACTGCATCTACAGTGTGTGAGTGAAACTGTCCACCGGCTCATTTCTTTATTCCTTTAACACATCAGACTTTAACTCAACACTTGACTTTAAAGAGAAAGGTTCATAAAAGAATATAAATCCTTTTTTCAGTTTTACCTTCCTCTCCATTTCTTCCACCTTTGTGGCCCTAATGTGCTGCCACAGTTGACTTGAGTCAGTGGGTGGAACATTCACGTGCTGAGAGCACAAACTGAAGTCCATTCACCTCCACCGATTTGTTTCAGAGGCAGAAATCTCACAGGAGTCTGAAAACCTGGACGAGTTTTCAGAAAACCTGCGAGGCAAAAACCAGCAGAGGTGAAAGAGACGTTGTCAGCCATTTTGAATCAGATCTCTGTAGGTTCTTCACATAAACCTGAAGTCATCGGTGTCAGTGAAGGCATCACAACATGAAGGAGGAAACATCTGCTGCACAAACAGCACATGTGATGCTGTGTGTTGTTCTGCTCGCGTTCAGTGTGTGACTTTGTGTGTGTGTGTGTGTGTGTTTGCAGCTGGTGTATTAGATGAAATACTTCAAAGTTCTGCAGCGGAACAAATCTGTTCTTTATTCTGTTCCAGTCCAGAAACACAGGAGACACTGAAAAGACACTCATGCAGAACCGTGTGTGTGTGTGTGTGTGTGTGTTTATGCCACATCCCTTCTCCTGATGTCTCTGCAGTCGTCCTTCAGCACTCACTTCCTGTTAACAGACTCAATCTGCAGCTGCCTCAGTTATTCATTTGGATTAAAACACAGAATCATGTGAGTGGAGTTTCCTCAAACTCAAACTGGAGTAAACAGAGTGGAGTGAGTGGAGGAGGCGGAGTTAAAAGGGGAATTTTGTGCGTATCGACTCGTGTGCAACATCAGTTTGTAGGTTTGGGGAACCGTCAAAGGGAAACGGAGGCCTGTTTTTTCTCTCAGTCACTGTGCGTCACGCCATCATGCCGGGATAGAAAACTAAAGGAGTGAGCTGCTTCCTCTCAGCTTGTTGACTGTTTGGGGGAGGAGTGTCGGGCTGCTGTGGGGGGAGTCTGGAGGAGGTGACAGAGGGGTGAGAAGGTCATGGAGGTCAGAGCTCGGGGTTTTTTTTTCTTTTTTAGATGGGCAGCTGGAAGGTGATGTCCACCTGAGCTTCCTTCGCCAGCGACACGATTTCAGAAAGCTTTACAACCTGCGAACACACGAGAGACACAGAGTCAAACAAATCTGACACTTTTCGGCACAGAGAGAACCTGAAACTGTAATGTTCTCACTGTGCAGATCAACTGAGCGACCACGATGCAGAGCTCACACTGAAGCCCCGCCCACTTCTGTCTGCTGACAATAAAGTTTGAACATGAACACCATGAAGTTTGACATGAAGTTTGACATGAACCTCATGTCCTCAGCAGGGTTGACAAAAGAAAGAGAAAGGCAGTGTCACTTTGTGTGATTCATCTATGAATGGAACGGATGAACTATATACAGATATAACTATGTACTACTATTATCTTGAGTTATGTTCAAAAATGTGTTTTGTGAGGTCACAGTGACGTTTGAACACAAACATCAAATCTTTAGTGGATGTTTGAGCCAATTTTGAAGAATCTCCCTCCAACTCCAGCTAGGGCTGGGCGGTGATTTTCTCTTTTAAAACCAAAATTTGAATTAATTTGTTTGGACGAAGTTAAAAAAAGAAAATGGTGAAAATTAATGTTCCCTTTAACTAGGGTAAAAACAGTAGCCTACGGCTCTCTCTCAGCTCTGGGCTCTTATTTTTTGCAAGTGAAGTTTGGTGAAAGTTGGGCTGACACTTTATTAATCCCAGACTGGGG
>MDSQ01000084.1_pt1 | contig 16152 bp, 16 predicted proteins | sample 1008251 | NCBI WGS metagenome assembly MDSQ01 (sample SAMN05526597, study PRJNA338239) | gut metagenome | isolation source: Hindgut content | host: Naso unicornis | place: Saudi Arabia: Red Sea | collected 2016-05
CGTTGTAGTTTAGTTAGCTTTAGGGGTTTCCAGCAATTCAAGTGATATTGGACGGTTTTTAAATCCGCCTCTACGTACACATTTCTATGTACGCTGACTATGATGGGTTACTTACTCATGACTAAAGTCACGAGTTTGCGTAACCTATTTAATCAAACTGATGGATAGGAATTGTAACTAGATTTCCATCACAGCACATAATAGAAACGGTACTATTAGTTGTACCTAAATCGATGCCACAGTATATAGCCATAATATAGCCCCCTTTACTTTTGTGTGATGTTATTAATATGAGTCATAAATACTTGTAAAGATTGATTTAATGTGGATAATTGACTAACTAACATCTGCTGAGTACTAGCTATGTTTTGTAACTGCTCACAATTTAAAGAAGACTGGTGCTCTAGATTATCAAGCCTGCTATCTAATTCATCTAACTTTATGCCAAGTTGCTCTATCTTAGATTTATAGTCATCAGCAGTTTTATCTGCAGTCTTATCAGCAGTTTTATCTGCAGTCTTATCAACCATTTCATCAGCCATCTTATCTACCATCTCATTACTTATATACGAAGTTGCATCTGCACTTAATATAGTGCCTAACGATTCTTCTATTACATACGTTAGCTCATCTTCAGTAGTTGCGTAACTTTCTGACTCATGCTTAGTCATTTTAGCTTTATTAATAGATTTTTTTATACTTTCTTTAATCGTAGGTTTACTTTCTTTAATAATAGAGTTATCAATATTTTCTTTACTTTCTTTGTTTTCTTTACTTTCTTTAATAACAGGTTTATCTTTCTTTTTACCGATTGCCATGTGGAATCTCTCCTTCATCAATTTTAATAATTTGCTCGAACTTCTTTTCATATAAACAATACATTAATTTACCATCTGGTGATAGCGTTAACTGAGTCCCTATAGTTCCTTTAGTGGAATGGTTTAAAGTTATATCACCAATATGAGTGCACTGAGTAATATCACTAGTATTGCCTTGGTAAATAGATAACTTATGACCCGTAGCATCAAACCATTCAATAGGACTAGTGAAATCATACTTAGTATTTTTATTAATAATAGAAACGAAACGACCATTTTTGCTTATGCCAATACTTTGACTTAGCCTAGAGATAATATTATATTTAGTGTTATTAGCCAACACATGAGAACAGTACACAGCTGCACCTTCGCCAACTAACTTGCCGCCATCTGCGTACTCAATTGGCTCGCGACCAAATAGATTAACTATAATATCTTTAATAAAACTAAGTTTACTAGAACCGCCAACTAAGACAATTTCATCAATATCGCTAAAACTTAAGCCTATATCCGAAACTACACAATCTAAAACTTGCTCAATATCGCATTTAAAGCTGTGACCAAGCGTAATAATAGAATTTAGCTCATCGCGAGAAAGTACTAGCTCTAAAATGTCGCCAGTGCTAAAGTATTCAAAAATATCAGCGTATTGCTCATAGCTTAAAGTAATTTTAGTTTCTTCAGCTAACTTGTGTAATGAATGTTTAAACTCCTCCCTTAAACTTTTATCCAGCTGGTCCACGTGGACATTTAATTTAGATGCAAAAAAGTTCTCTAAACATTCAGTAATATGACTGCCTCCGAGAGCTTTATTGCCATCAGTATTTAAAACTTCAATTTGGATAACATTACCATTATTATAACATGAAAATACAGTAACATCTAACGTTCCGCCACCAAAATCGAAAATCAATATATTTTTAGCTACATTAGTTAAAATAAGTTGATTTAACGAAATAAATCTAAGAGCAGCGGCAACTGGTTCTTCAATAAGGCCGATAACTGGGATGCCAGCATCGGTAGCAGCTTGTTTAATGCTTTGCCGTTGGTGATATAAAAAAGCATATGGAACGCTAAGAACAGCAGCACTAATACACTCATTGCCATGATTTTGTTCAACTTTAGTGCGAATTGCTCTAAAAATATCGGTAGCAATTTCTTGCGCTTTTAAATGGCGACCTATAGCCGGAATAAAAGTTTGCCAATTATCATCGCCCATATGAGATTTTACATGCCGAATAAGATTAAGCGGATTAGCACCTTCAATACGGCGAACTGCTGCAGGGCCGATTACATATTGTGAATTTGTATAATAAATTACATTACTAAAAACATTTGATTGGCCATAATCACCAAATTGTTCCTCATAAAGCTGTTGATTATCGTGTAAACTAACAATAAAATTAGTAGACGTGCCAAAATCAATGCCTAAATACATGTTGCACCTCCAGATTGATTGACTGAAATGCACTTAAGGTTTTTAGAGCAAATTTCGTTACCAGCTACGTCATAAAGTTTAGTTTCTAACTTATTTAAATAATACTCCTTATTAATTTCAAAAGTAATTTCAAGACATAGCTTGGTCATATCATCACACTCAGGCAAATTTTCAAAGCGGATGTTATCTAAAAAAGTAATGCCATCCTCAAAAGTGCGAGTAGCTAAACAACCACTCTCTCGCGCGAAAATATCAATATTTATAACTCTCTGATTAGCAGCAGTAGGGCGGTAACACTTAACCGCTTTAGCCGGCAACCGCTGACCAACTTTAATTAAAGCATCAAATGTGGCATCCCCAATTCTAACGCCAAAATCATGAATTACATTTTCTAAAATAACTTTTTGTATTTGACCATCCCCCCCGCGAATAGCAGCCCCATCAGCAACGACAGTAGCAAGACTTTGTGTAGTATGCGGAGATTTACCTAGCGCATTGGCAATACCTTGCTGTAAAACTGGAATACATGAACTGCCTCCAGCGAGCGCAACAATATCAATATCATCAACAAGCAAGTCTGCGTCGCGTAAAACTTTACGTACAATTTGAGTTGCTTTACCGTTAATAGCACGCAAAACTTCATCTTCTAGCTCTTGACGCGTAATATTGTAATTGATAGTTACAACGTTATTATCGCTAGCGTATACGCTAAAACAAACTTCTTGCTCATCAAATTCCGAAAGAGAAATCTTAAGCTTTTCAGCAGCATCATATAAAATACGTTGATTATGTTCAAATTTTTCGCTAGGTTCCAATAAAAACAAATTATAATCATCCTCAATCTTTTCGCATAAATACTGCACAATATCTAACGTAATATCCTCGCCACCAAGATTACTATCGCCACCAGTAGCAATAACTTCACATTGCTGACCTATATTAATAATAGAAACATCAAAAGTACCACCGCCAAAATCGTAAACTAATATATTTTTATCAACTTGGCTAGTTAGGCCATAGACAATGCTAGCCGCAATAGGCTCCTTAAGCATTATAACGTCATGGAAACCAGCATCAATAGCCGCTAATTTAGTAAGCTCCACTTGAGTAGTGTTAAAATTATCCGGAACAGTAACAACAGCTTTACGAAAATCAACGTTAAATTGCGTAGAACTATGTTCGCGTAAATAAGTTAAAAACATAGTGCTAGCTAATTTGCCCGTTAACTGCAAAGGTTGACTATGGGGCGAATTTTGATAAATTATTTCTTTAAAACTTTGTGGATTATAAAGCATACGTTTAAAAAGTTTAATTCCGCTATGTGGATATTGATGCATTCGCCGTAGAGCCATATTACCATAGTAAATTTTATCTGCTGAATGAAAAAACATAGCGCTTGGGATAATTTCTTGATTATCAAACTTAACACGGCGTAACTGCCCGTTATTAAAATGCGATACAACCGAATTTGTAGTTCCTAAATCTATTCCTAAGTAATCCGACATAAAATTCCTCCTTTAGTATATCTAAGCTATTAAGCGGGGCTGCATATCTATTATATTTTATTATGCGTGTCTTTAAAATATGTGTATTTTTATCAAATTCTATCAATATAGCGAGTAAATAACAGCCTCTATGATAACATGCTATAATTTTCCACTAAAAAAACTAAAAAAAATTTAAAAAAGTACTTTACAAATGAAAATTATGATGATATACTGATATAGAAGTCGCAAGGAGAGGTGTCCGAGTGGTTTAAGGAGCTAGTCTTGAAAACTAGTGATCTCGCAAGGGACCGTGGGTTCGAATCCCACCTTCTCCGTTTACTTCTGACGTAAGGTTGTTATTTATAACAGCCTTTTTCGTCTGTCTAAAAATAAATAATGGAATAATGGTCTATATCAATGCTTTTATGGAAATAATGTTACATTGACTATACTACCATAATACGATACTATTAATACATAATTCATTTCCACTAAGAGAAAACCGTTGCGTAAAAGGCACTCTTGAAGAATTAGTAGAGTTTACTCTACTAATTGAGCCACAGTCAATCTGGCTTAAAGTAACAATCGTTTGAGGTAGGAGATATTGAAATATCGCTCTGACTACGTGTAGATTAGTTACAAGCTCGTCACTTCAGTGATGAGTAGTTGACTAATGCCAATTAGCTTGAATTTATATAATCGTCATATTTCAATATACAAGTTTACACGAGCACTCCAAAGGAAATAGATAAACTACCAAAACGGGAGGGGGAATTCTATGAAATTGGGAAAATATATTATAGGAATAGGTTTATTGATAGGTTGTGTAATCGCTTATTTTTTTATTCCACATGATATAAGAACTTATACAGATGTCTTCGGTATATTTTTTGTTGGCGCTATATTTTCAATTATTGCGCTTTACTTAGGTATATCAGTCTTAAACGATTTTGGACTGCTGAAAATTAAATCGCTAAGTGATAACCAAACTGATGAAATTAAAAAAATTACTCACGATATGGCTGTAGAAATGAAAAGTGATATTATCCAAGAAGTTCTTCAAGAGTTAAAAACTAAAAATGCTGATGTAGTAGGATAAACCTAATGCATCTTAACTAAAGAAGAGGGTGTCGCATAATGCAACACCCTTTTTATTTTTCTATAGAAAATTTCAGATAGCTAATAGGATACTTAGTAAGATACCTAATATCTAAATCGTAAACGTAATCAATTAACAATTCATATGCATACGAATCTAACGTCCCACTTTCATCTTTAGCATCAGACCGAGTTATAATAGAATTTATCTTATCAATCACAAATTCCGTATTACTAACACCAATCTCATATAAAGCATTGCTAATCATCTGCGATTGCTCCAAATCAAGAGGCTGCTTAAGCGCAGTATTAAATCCAACATAAACATTTACCTTAGCAACATTATCATCCACAATTTCTAAAACAACCTCAACATGACGCGACGCTTGCATCTGTACATAAATCATAAACGAATGCGCACCGCCAATCTCTTTTAAATAAAAAGTATCAGACTTAACGCGGTTATCAATCGATTTAAAAGGTTCTTCCACTACGTTATAATCTACAACTATGCTAACTGTATCCCTATTAGATGGATACTTCCACGAATCATACATATACGGCCATAGCTGTGCCGTGTAACTATTTTTTTGAACCGAAACACAACCATGATTAAAATCATATCGATTAAAACGCTCGTCTATATTTGCCATAACCATATGTGTCAGGCCAGCAAAATCAAGCTTGTTTTCCATTATCTCTATAACGTCTTTAATAATAACATTTTCATCAGAATTATTTGCTTTAAAATAGTCATCGAAATCTAAGAAGATTGTAAAAAATCCTTCTTCGTGTTGAATATAACTTACTTTTTCATATAATTCATCATACAATTCATTAAAATTTATCGCATTAGCTTTATTAAAACTAGACTGCTGATTTTCCACGCTAATGTGCGGCAATACTGCAAATCGCTTTGTCTGCGAATAACTACCTATACTTAGTGCAACAATAACTAATATGCTAGTTACTATAGAGCTAACTTGCGTCCTTATAATTAAAACTATAATTATATAGAAGACACTTAAATTTAATGTTCTAGCAATATGCATATAAAAAATTGATTGTATAGAGTCTATCTCATTAATTAGTTCGCCATTAGCATATAACATTCTATATTCACTAAGCCATGGATTAGTATTAGCCCAAACTATCCAAGCTCCCACATATAACAGGATATTTGATATTAAAATTATGCTAACTCCTACAACTAGTTTTGCTAACAAAATATCCGTTGTAGCGCTATTACTTTTTGCGCGTAAAAACTGCACATAAACCATCCATAGTATCAATCCTAACATAGCCCACCAACTAACTTGTGCTACTCTAACTACAATTTCTGCCATTGTAGCTGTGTATGAAAGGCTATTTTGTAAATACATATTATATAACTGGGTATCTGCATAATAATAAATACTGTAGCTAGCAAATATGCTACTTAAAATTATTATTGTCGCAACTAATGCAAGCTGCTTTATTTCGTGTTTAATTAAAATTGTAATACACCTCCTTATGTTCTTAATATTTGATTTGTGTTTGCTTTTTATTCTATTATTTATTTTGCTTTCTAATTTGACGGCCTGGAGCTAAAAGCCTCCCTTTTAGACGGATGGAGAGCATAATCAAATGGGTAGTGTTTTGTTGTGCAAAATTAAAAATATCAGTAGAACATGCACGACTAACTGAATAATATGTAATTATACTAAAAAGGAGGTGGACAAAGTGGGAAATCTATTAAAGCGAATATTTATAAACCAAAATGAGTCATCGCAGAAGATAAGATTGCAGTACGGTTACTTAGGCGCAGCAGTGGGAATAGTGGCAAATATAATTTTATTTGTGGTTAAGTTTATAATTGGAACGATAGCCGGCAGTATCGCTATTACAGCAGATGCCATAAACAACTTAACAGATGCTGCCTCATCTATTATCACTATAATTGGGTTTAAATTATCACAAAAGCCAGCCGATAAACAGCACCCGTATGGGCATGCGCGCATTGAAAATATAGCAGGATTAATCATTGCAATATTAATAGTTATGATAGGCGCACAGCTAATCAAGGATTCCTTAACAGATATATTTTCACCAAATCCAGTTGTTATAACAGTATTCGTTTATATAACACTTATCTTTTCTATTTTAATCAAACTATGGTTATATAAATTCAACTTATCTTTGGCTACACAGATAAATTCGCCAACATTAAAAGCAACCGCAAAAGATAGCTTAAATGATGTGTTAGTAACAGGTGGCATTTTAATATCCTTAATCATAACAACAGTAACTGGCATATCGCTTGATGGTTATATAGGAATGATTGTAGCTGTAGTAATTATTATAACAGGGCTTAACTTAATTAAAGAAACGTCGAGTCCATTATTAGGTGAGTCGCCGCCTGAGGAGTTGATACAACAAATAGAAGCTATGATTTTAGCTCACAAACAAATATTAGGTTATCATGAGTTAATGGTTCATACGTATGGGCAAACTCATATATTCGCATCGGTGCATGTGGAGCTTGATGCATCAATGACTATAGTTGAGGGGCATAATTTAATTGATGCGATAGAAAAGGAGCTTTTAGCGGAGCTTGGGATTAATATGGTAATCCATCTTGACCCTATAATATTAATATAGTACAAATTTGTTCTATTAAAATAAGCTAAATTTACTATACGCGAATCCAAACTGGTAATTATTCATAAATTATCAGTTTTTTTGTGTGGAATAATTTGGGTTTACATATTTTGTATCCAAATCTCAACATAGCTTAAATACTACATTAACTAAGTTAACTTAATCAATTTTTAAATTACATAGGAATATTACATAATATGCCATATATTAAAAATGCTGAATATATAAAATGTGCCGAATTGTTGTTGACTTATGTCAGGGTTAGGTATATAATTGTGAATACAAATAGCCACAGAGGGGGTAGCGGTATGAAAAAATATATTTACCTAATATTAGCGACGTTTGTATTAACAGGATGCTCATCATCAGCTTATGGCAAAGTAGAGAAAATTGTTGATGATGATAGGTTAAGTTCATTGGATGCAGTTACTACACAAGCTGTAGAGTATTATTTTGATATTGATATTGATGAAGATTTGGGATACACGTTAGAAGCTTTTGAAAGCTATATTCCATATAATGATGATTATATTTATCACTCTAATATTTTTCAGGCTGAGTTAGAAAACGTAGATTTTGTTGATGGAGACATTGCTGGCTATGGTGGTATATTTGACCCTGTAAGCCATGAGGTTATGGGTATGGTAATAAGCAGAGTAACTGATAAAGGAGAAACGATAGATTATACACAAGATGAGATTATACATATAGCACTTGATTTTTTAAAGGAAAAACAACTCATAGATAGTACACAGACTTTAACTTATGTAAATACAAATGAAAAAGCTAGCTCAGAGTATTTAACAGTAATTAATTTAGATTCAGCTACGCATAGATATGCTGTTGGAGTTAATTTACAATACGCAAAGGTAGTATATTTTGAATGTGCATTATTAGAATATTTATAAAGTTAAGGAGGGACGTTTTATGAAAAAGGCACCGCAATCACTACTTTTATCTATTTTCGTATGGGGTAGTGGTCAGTTTTTTATTGGAAAACAACGTATAAAAGGACTTTTATTTTTCTTAATGCAAGCAATAGTTGTAGGGGTAGAGTTAAGCACTGGTTACTGGGTTGAATTAATTTCAGCACAGCAGTTATCAGAATTTCAAATGAGGCTACATGGAGGGTTTTTTACCAAAGGTATTTGGGGACTTATTACATTAGGCGAAGTTCCTGGCGCAAAAGGCGGAGACCATTCTATGATGCTTATGATAACTGGGATTATTGCAGCTATGTTATTAATAATCATCGGCTTGATTTATGTTTGGAACTTAAAAGATGCTTATGCAACAGGCAAATTGATTGATGAAAAACAAACTTATATATCATCTAAAAACTATTTTAAAAGTTTATATGAAACAAAATTTGAATACATAGTACTTAGCCCAATAGTACTAGCTGTGTTGTTTATTTCTATAATGCCAATACTATTTTCAATACTAACAGCATTCACAAGTTACAGCGCAGGAAATCTGCCACCAGCAAAATTAGTAGATTGGGTAGGTTTTGAAAACTTTTTTAAATTATTCACTGTGCCAATTTGGTCTAGTACGTTTTTTGGAGTTTTACAATGGACGTTAATATGGACAGTAGCAGCAACGCTATCAACTTACTTTTTAGGAATGGTGCAAGCGTTAATTTTAAATAACCAATATGTAAAATGCAAATCTATGTTTAGAACAATTTTAATCTTACCTTGGGTAGTACCAAGCTTAATTTCATTATTAGTATTTAGAAACGTATTTAACGGACAATTTGGACCGCTAAACCAATTTTTATTAGAATCGGGACTTATAGCTTCGCGTATTCCATTTTTAACTGACCCAATGATGGCGAAAATTACTATTTTGCTAGTAAACCTATGGTTAGGCTTTCCATCTGCAATGCTTATGATTTCTGGTGTATTATCAAATATGGACCCTTCTATGTATGAAGCGGCTCAACTTGATGGTGCAACTAGCGCGCAAGAATTTAGATATATAACTTTACCATTACTACTAAAAGTTACAATGCCACTATTAGTTATGAGCTTTGCATTTAACTTTAACAACTTTGGTGCAGTGTTCTTCCTAACCGAAGGCGGACCAGCTAATCCAAACTATCAGTTTGCAGGGCATACTGACATTTTGATTTCATGGATATATAAACTGACTATGGATAATCAAATGTATAATATGGCTTCAGTTATGAGTATACTTATCTTCATTGTAATAGGTTCCGTATCGTACTGGAACTTTAAAAACACAACATCATTTAAGGAGGTATAATCATGAAAACGGGTAAAGGTAAAAAAGTATTTTGGTCTGTTTTAACACATATAGAGCTTTTAATTATGTCTTGTATAGTTATAGTCCCAATATGTTGGATTGTTATGTCCTCATTTAACGCCAGCAGCGGACTTGCAAGTTCTTCTTTAATACCACAAACACTTACGCTAGATAATTACCGCAACTTATTTACGCAAACAAATTATTCAGAATGGTTTATGAACACATTACAAATAGCAATTGTTAATTCTATATTTTCTGTGTCAATTATAATGTTATCATCATGGATATTTTCCAGATTTAATTTTAGAGGGAAAAAATTCGGCTTAATGTCAATACTACTATTGTCAATGTTTCCATCATTTTTATCTATGACAGCCATTTATATTTTATTTATGACATTTGGATTATTAAACAAACCAATTGCGCTAGTATTGATTTACTCAATTGGTGCAATACCGTATAACACTTGGTTAGTGAAAGGATACCTTGATGGAGTGCCAAAAACGCTAGATGAAGCGGCGTACATTGATGGATGCACAAGATTTCAAACATTTTTTAAAATTACATTACCATTATCAATGCCGATTATAACTTACGTAGCAGTTACTCAGTTTATGACTCCTTGGATGGATTATATTTTACCAAACTTGCTATTGTCACAAGATGAGCATAGAACTTTAGCAGTAGGACTAAATGCTCTGATTTCAGGTAAAGAGAATACAAACTTTACAATGTTTGCAGCAGGCGCGGTTCTTATAGCAGTGCCAATCTCTATATTATTTATGGTATTCCAAAAGTACCTAGTGCAAGGGATTGCAGCAGGTGCTAATAAGGAATAGGAGAGTTTTAAAAATCGACTGCCTTTATTGTTATAAAAGGTGAAAGTTTTCGTTTGTTAAGTTAATAAATTCGCACAAAATGGAAGGATGGTATATTATGAAATTATATAAACAATTAATGGTGGCAGGTTTAGTTATAGCGGCAACTTCAGGTTGCTCACAAAAGGAACTACCTGTGACTGATACAACTCCAGCAGTAGTTAACAAAAATGAGGATGGAACATTAGTGCCTGAAGACGATGCAAAATTAGTACTGTGGATTGACAACAAAGGGTATGCAGAAGCGATTGTAGCAGGTTTTAATGAAATTTATCCAGATGTTGAAGTGCAGATTGTAGAAGTTATGGATACAGAAACGACGCAAAAAATAGAGCTTGAAGGACCGGCTGGTAATGGAGCTGATGTATTTACACTACCACATGACCAATTTGCAAAATCTTATAATTCCGGCATATTGCTACCTTTAGATGAAGATATAGCACAAGGATTAGAGCAGACAATTATGCCAAACGCTCTTAGCATTGTGCAAACAGACACTGGTACTTATGGCGTGCCAATTATTACAGAAGCTTTGGCGATATTTTATAATAAAGACTTAGTGGAAGAACCGGCTACATCGTTTGAAGAAATTTTTGAATTTGCAGAAACGTTTAATGACCCGCTTAATAACCAGTTTGCGTTTGCAATGAACGTGGCTAACGCTTATAACGCATATGCATTTTTAACTCCATACGGATTTGAGCTATTTGGACCTGATGGTACAGATGTTGATAATCCAGGATTTGATACGGATGCATTTGAACAAGGATTAGAGTTTATTGCAGAATTAAATACAATTTTACCAGTAAAATCGCTAGATCTTGCAGGAGAATTTATTGGCGAGCAATTTAAAGCTGGTAAAATAGCTTACGTGTTGGATGGTCCATGGCAACTTGAAACTTATAAACAAGCGGGATTAAATTTAGGCGTTATGACGATACCAACAATTGATGGAAATGTACCAACTCCATTTGCAGGCGTAAAAAATGTTCATGTATCTGCATATACAGATTATCCAAACGCTTCAATGTTACTAGCACAATATATGGGTTCTGAAGAAGCGGCTAACATTTTATATGAAACAGTATATAAGCTACCAGCATTGGCAGATGCTAGCGTAGTAGATGGATTGGCTGAAGATGAGTTGTTATCAGTATTTTTAGAACAATTTGAGACAGCGTTTCCTATGCCAAGTGTAAATAGAATTTCGTATTATTGGTCTATTGGAGAAAAGGCGATTTCATTAGTATTTGATGGGCAAGTTACTCCAGCGGAAGCAAGAGCTGCTGCTGTTACTGAATGGAATTCGTTAGTAGCTAGTGAATAAATTAAAAAAGCTGAGGCATAACGCGCCCCAGCTTTTTTTTACCAAAAAAATTTCTCTGCTAACTCATCGCTAAAATAAATCATCTCCTGCTGTTCATCTAAAGGTAGACCAGTCGAATACGATAGATTAGGTATATGAGAAAGCAGTTCCTCTAAAGTAATATAGTCGTTTAAATAATTATCAACAAACCGCAATAACAACGAACTTTTTTTAAGCGCGTTTTTAAGCAAATCTTCAAAGCTGTAAGTATTAACAATTCCGTTAACGGGATGTAACCAAACAGCTTTCTTTTCGTTTAAATAATCCACTCCATATTTAACACAATCATAATAAGAAAAAGTTCCCGTGAATTGATGCAAACCCTGAGGTAATATTGGCTTAAGCGATACACCAATCTGCCGCTTTATACCAAAGCTATCATGCGTCATGCGATAATAAATCTTATAGTCCGCAAACGACTCGCCAATAATAATATCGCCATGTTCAATCTGATAAGTTTTAAATAAGGCAAATTTATACATATTTAGTATAGTTTGGGGAATACTATCTACTTTCAATATATGTTTATGCACCTTAAAATTTTTTGGAATAATACCATAATGCTTTTGCAACAACAGCGAATCGATAGATAATTCTATATGCTGGTGCAACCCTTTATATTTAACGGTGTGAGCCAAACTTTTATCATATTTTCCGCCAATATAAAACACGTAAGGATGAGCGGTTGTATCTAATACAAAGTGACATATAAAACCGCTAATATAAGCAATAACAGCTTGCGAATCTTCGCATTTTGGGTCTAACATATTATAATATTCAAATAAAGCACCTATAAATTTTGCGGTGTTTTGATTATGCATTATTGTGGCTACGTAATTATAATTTTCTTTGTTTAATAACCTATGATAATACATTGGGTCAGGACCACAGAGGCCCATATAATATAAGCTACGATAGTTTTTGATTACTTTATATACACTTAAAGGTTTTATAGCGTTTAAACTATCTAAGCCAAAAAAATAATGAGTCATTATTTCTGGCATTTTATCATCTCCAATCACAAAATAATTAGGTACATAAATGAATTATGTACCTACTAAGGTTTAGTTAATCGATTGTGGTGATGAGTCTGGTTGTGTTTCTGTAGCTGATACTGCATTGATTCTGGCATTATAGTAAAACAGTATCCCCATTATAATAAAAATTGCTACAACAAATCTTACATCGCTCATTACAAATCCGATAGCGGACAAACCGAAAATTCCGCTTACGCCATATAAAGTTACTACAGCATGTTTGTGGCTATAACCCTTGTCAACCAATCTGTGGTGTAAATGCCCTCTGTCTGGTGACATAATAGGTTTGCCGGATAGGATTCTGCGTATTATTGCAAACGTTGTATCAAATATCGGTAGCCCTAGTATTAATACAGCTATGCATACCGTTCCTAATGTGTAACTTTTAAGTAGTCCTAAAATTGATGTCACAGATAACATATACCCTAAAAACGTGGAGCCTGTATCTCCCATAAATATCGATGCTGGGTTAAAGTTGTATGGCAGAAATCCAAAGCACGAACCAGCTAAGCTAGCTGTTAAAAATACTGCTGTTGGATGGCCACTATGAATTGATAATATCATAAGACAAATTGCCGCTATGGATGATACTCCTGCTGCAAGTCCATCTAAGCCGTCAATTAGATTAACAGCATTTGTAATTCCTACAATCCATACTACTGTAAACGGAATAGAGAGCCAATTTAGGTTAAAGTGTGGCAAAAATGGTACTGATAAAAACTCGATTGTAATTCCACAACGCACAGCCACCAACGCCGCTATTAGTTGTATAGTTAATTTCAGTTTAGAACTTAACTCAAACTTATCATCAAATATACCTAATATACAAATCATCATTCCGCCTATTGCAATTCCAGTTATTTGCATAGCTTCTAATGATTCAACTTTGTGTGATAGAAGTATTAATGTAACCATAAAACCTGATACTATAGCAATCCCGCCCATCCTCGGAATTGGTTTAGTATGCATATCTCTCTTTCTGGGTTGAGCCACAGCGCCAAATTTGAACGCTATTTTTTTCGCTAACGGTGTTGTAGCCCAAGATACCACAAACGCCATTAAAAATGAGGCTATATACAAGCCAATTGAATTCATCTTTTTCATCTCCTTATTATGTAGGATTAGGTTTTGTCCTTAATGTTAATATGTGCAAAATAATTCAATTTATGCTATTACCAAACTTTTCAAATATAATCCCAGACTCTGTTAAAAGCTCTAGGGCTAAATCATCTGGATAACTTCCTTGGTAAATGATTTTCGCAATCCCCGAATTTATTATCAATTTTGCGCATAAGCTACATGGCTGTGCTGTTACATAGATGGTTGCACCTTGCATACTTATTCCATATTTTGCCGATTGGGCAATGGCGTTTTGCTCTGCATGAAGAGCTCTGCATAACTCATGTCTCTCTCCCGAAGGTATGTTTAGTTTAGTGCGCAAACACCCAATGTCGCTACAATGTGAACATGCATTTGGCGCACCATTATAACCGGTTGACAAAATTCTCTTATCCTTGACTACTACTGCCCCTACTTGTCTTCTTGTACATGTTGAGCGAGTTTTTACTAAGTTTGCTATATCTATAAAATATTGGTCCCAGGTAGGTCTCATATTATTTCTCCTAATTTATTTCTCTCAATTTATTTTTCCCAATTTATTTTTTACAATTTAAAGAGAGGTTTCCCTCCCTTTAATAATATTATTTTGTTCCAAATAGTCTATCGCCAGCATCACCTAAGCCTGGCACAATATAACCATGCTCATCTAAACTTTCATCCACGGCACATACATATATGTTAACGTCTGGGTGAGCTGATTTTAACCTTTCCACACCTTCAGGCGCTGCTATGATACATAAAAAGCTTATGTTCTTCCCACCATTGTCTTTTAAAAATTGGATTGCTGCAATTGCCGAGCCGCCTGTTGCTAGCATTGGGTCAAGCACATATAAGTCGCGCTCCGAAACTTCAGTTGGCAATTTACAATAGTATTCAACCGGTTGCAGCGTTTCCGGGTCACGATATAAACCAATGTGCCCAACTTTTGCTGTTGGCACTAGTTCTAACATCCCATCTACCATGCCTATCCCAGCTCGCAAAATAGGAATAAGGCTTAAGTTTTTCCCTGCTATATGCTTGCCTGTAGTTGTAGCTACTGGCGTAGTTACTTCATAATCAACTAACGTAAGCGTACGTGTAGCCTCAAAACACATAAGCAACGAAAGCTCTTTTACTAATTCTCTAAATTCCTTAGAGCCAGTATTTTGATTACGTAAACGTGATACTTTATCTTGAATTAGTGGGTGTTGCATAATAAAAACTTTATCCATTTTAAATCCTCCTAGTATTTGTATAAAAGATAGATACCTTAGCTTTCTATAAGAGAAATACGGTGCATATGACGCTTATCATTTGAAAACTCAGTTGACAAAAATTCATCCACTATTTGCAAAGCTAAGCCGCTACCAATCACACGCGCCCCTAATGCTAACATATTAGCATCATTATGCTCTCTCGTTGCACGCGCTGAAAAACAGTCATGACACAGAGCACATCTAATGCCTTTTACTTTATTAGCCGCAATAGATATACCAATGCCTGTGCCACAAATAACGATGCCTTTTTCGCATTCACCCGAAACAATAGCATTTGCCACCAATCTAGCATACTCAGGATAGTCAACCGAACTTTCATCGTAACAGCCAAAATCTTTAACAGCAATATTATTAGCTTCTAAATGCGCTACAATCTGCTGTTTTAAACCAAACCCTCCATGGTCACTACCAATTCCAATCATATTTTACCCTCCCGCAAAAATAATATTATTGCCACAAGCTTTAATTAGTCTATTCATTATAGCTTCACCAATATCTACTTGTGGCAGATATATAGTATAAACACTTTCTAAGCCTAGGTCATCAACTTCTCTAAGCTTTTCAAATAGCACACTAGCAATTTGCGCTAAATCATTTTCGCTACCTAATGATATATAAGGAATATTAATAAACTGCTCTTTATATTCCTGTGGTAACAAAACGCCTGCTGTAGGGTTTGCTTTTACTAAATTGCTAATAGTTTTGATAGCATTATCGCCGGTTACTATAATAACTTTTGCA
>MDSQ01000085.1_pt1 | contig 16151 bp, 12 predicted proteins | sample 1008251 | NCBI WGS metagenome assembly MDSQ01 (sample SAMN05526597, study PRJNA338239) | gut metagenome | isolation source: Hindgut content | host: Naso unicornis | place: Saudi Arabia: Red Sea | collected 2016-05
AAACTATGCTTTTTATAGAAGAAAACTTCATTCAGTGGGGGTTCTAACCCCGCCACTGAATGTTAGTTGCCTTAATCTGAAAAGATTACTTGCTTTTTATCTCACCGCCTAAGAGGCGGGAGTATTAGAGCAAGTTCTTTCAGATAAAAGTAAATTTTAATAATTATAGTTCATATTTATCTAGCTAGATTAAATCGTCTACAGTCTGAAATACTGCCATTAACGGCAGTATTTTTTACTTACTTATTTTTTAGGGTGTGGAAGCACTATATTAAGAAATACAGCTGATATAGTAGCAATAACAACTGGAGATCTACCAAAAATTGTCATAACCCATGGTGGAAGAGTAGCAAGAGAAGCTGATGCTTGTGTAATACCCATTCCTAATGCTACAGATAATCCTACAATAGAAGTATTTCTATAGTCCATTTCTGCAGAAGTGATTAATCTCATACCAGTCATAGCAATTGAAGCAAATACAGAAATTGTTGCTCCCCCTAATACTGGTTGTGGTATAGTTATTAAAAGAGCTGAAAATTTTGGCAATAATCCTGCAAGTAAAATTATTACTGCCGCAAGCCCTAATACATAGCGATTTACAACTTTAGTTGTAGTAACAATACCCACATTTTGGCTAAAAGTAGCCGTTGGTAAACCACCGAATATACCACCTACCATGTTTGAAATACCAGAACCAATGATACCACCTTTTAATTCTTCATTAGTTGGTTCACGGTCTAATCCACCAGTAGTTGTTGCTGAATAGTCACCTATTGCTTGAATTGCATTAATAGAAAATAAAATTCCCATTGCTATTATAGCTGAAATGTCAAATGTCATACCAAAATACATTGGAATTGGCAGTTGAATTAGACCTGCATTACTAACAGCAGATAGGTCTATTAACCCAAATGGTATACTAACTAAATACCCTGCTATAATACCAATTAGAATAGAAGATAGTTTTACAAATCCTTTTCCAAAGTGATTTAAAACAGTTACCACAGTTAATGTAAAAAATGCAACAAACCAATTTGTTAGTGAACCATATGTTGGCGATGCAGTTCCTCCTGCCATATAGTTTACTGCAGTAGGATATAATGAAAGTCCAATTGTAAATACTACGGTCCCCGTAATTAATGGTGGGAAAAATTTACGAATCTTACTTACCATCAGACCTACAATAATCGCAATAATCCCCCCTATAAATTGGGCACCTAAAATACCAGCAATTCCAAAGTCACTAACTATAGATTGCATTGATGACAGGTAAAAGAAACTAACACCAATAATAACTGGTAAACCCGAACCTAGTTGTAAAGGCGTATTTCTTGCAATTGGGAATAACTGTAAAAAAGTTGATAAAGCTGCAATAATTAATGCAGTTTGGATAAATATAATCCTATCTGTACTTGATAAATCAGCTACACCTGCTATAATAATCGCTGGGGTAACACACCCTACAATCATAGCCACTACGTGTTGCAGTGCTAAAGGTAAGGCTTGCGAAAATTTTGGTATGCCGTCTAACTCAAAAACCGAGGCCTGCTTTTTGTTTGTGTTTTCCATTGTAAACTTCCTTTCTTTGGATAAGTATAAAATTAAATTTTTTAGGTGTATGTTCATATTTTTTGCATTATTTTATCAATTATATACCTAAATTATTATATGGTGTTCCTTTCTAAAATATACAAGCTAGTCATTTTTCAAGCTTATCTAACCATTTTCTATCTACAATCCACTCCCCCTTTCTTATGTAACCGGGAAATACTTCATATGTTTTATATAAAAAGCTCTTCTAATTTTAAGAAGAGCCTATATGCTATTTTTTCTTTTTCTTATTTGCTATTTCAATATTAATTTTTCTACCCTTAAATTTCTTCTTAGTTAATACATGGATTACTTCGTCCACATATTTTGCAGGAATTTCTAAGAACGAAAATTTATCTAACATATCAATCTTTCCTATTTCTTTTCCTGTTACTGAAGTATTTGTTGCAACCAGTTTAACAAGTCCAGAACTTTCTATTTTATCCTTATTTCCTAAGTTAATAAATAATCTTGAGTAACCTGTGTCACCAGAGCTTCTTTTATTATCAGTGTTTTCAAGATCTGATATATTATATTTTTTAGAAGAGCCTGTAACTATTTTTTTCATAGCTACATTCAGAAATGCAGCTGCAACTTCTGTAGATGTTACATCAAATTCAGTATTTTCGTTTAGTTCTGCAGTTATGTTGTGTATAAACGGTAGATTTTTAGCAGCTTTACCTTGTATAACTTCATTTTTAATTTCATTAACTATAGCGTCAATTTTATTATTTCTAATATCTTCCATAGATGGAGGTGACATTTTAGCAATTTTAGATTTTGTGTATCTTTCTATCTCTCGTAGTTTATAAATTTCTCTGCCAGAAATAAAACTATATGAAATTCCAGTTCTATTCGCTCTGCCCGTTCTTCCTATTCTATGAACGTAGTATTCTTCATCAATTGGTAAATCGTAGTTAAATACTGCGTCAACATCGTCAACGTCTATACCACGAGCTGCCACATCTGTCGCAATTAATATATCAACTATACCTCGTCTAAACTTATTCATAACACTATCTCTATGAATTTGTTTCATGTCTCCATGCAACGCTTCTGCCCTGTAACCTCTAATCATCAAATCTTTACATAAATCATCCACTCGTTTTTTTGTATTACAAAATACTAGCATAAGCTTAAATTGATTTGCATCTATTAGTCTTGCTAACACTTCAGATTTTTTTGTTGGATTTACATCAAGATAGAATTGAGAAATGGTTGATACCGTCACTTGCTTGGCAATGGTATTTATTTTGATAGCATCTGTCTGATACTTATTAGCAATTTCCATAATAGCCTTTGGCATAGTGGCTGAAAAAAGTAAGAATTGTCTTTCGGTTGGAATACTTTCTAAAATTGTGTCAATATCTTCTCTAAATCCCATGTTTAACATCTCATCTGCTTCATCTAATATAAGCATTTTTAATGATGCTAATTTTAATGTTTTTCTTCTCATATGATCCATAACACGACCTGGAGTACCTACTACTATCTGCGGCCTTCTTCTAAGACCAGCCATTTGCTTATCTATTGACTCACCACCATAAATAGGCAAGACTCCAATATCATTTTTATGTGCCGATATTTTCTTTATTTCACCTGATATTTGAACCGCTAGTTCACGTGTTGGGCATAAAATTAGAACCTGTACACTTTCTTCGCTTGTATCGACTGCTTGTATCGCCGGTATAGCAAAAGCACATGTCTTTCCTGTACCTGTTGGTGCTTGTGCAATGATGTCACGCCCTTCAAGTGCTAGTGGAATTGCTTCTTGTTGAATCGGAGTCGTATTAATAAACCCCATGTCTTTTATCGCTTTTTTAATTTCTTTAATAATCTGTAAATCTTCAAACATTTTTGCTCCTATAGTAATTACCTCTCTACTCTATATATTTCGGCTAAAAAATAAGCCCAATAACAATTGTATCCTATCACAATCATTATAAGACTTATGTGGATTCTAAATTTAGTATAATTGTGACACGTCAATAACTTATCTAGCATATCACATTATTTTAATAATAGCAAGACCTATTTTAAAAATCTTTTAATATTTTCGATTTTTTTACTGTATCTCTTTTTTTAATACATCTATTTTGTCAGTTTGCTCCCATGGCAAAGATATGTCTGTTCGTCCAAAATGACCATAAGCTGCAGTTTGCTTATATATAGGTCGCCTTAAGTCTAACATTTTAATTATTCCTTGTGGAGTTAAATCAAAATGCCTATTTACTATCTCTACTAATTTATCATCACTTACTACGCCTGTATTATGTGTATTTACTAGTACTGATACAGGTTTTGCCACGCCTATTGCATATGCTATTTCAATTTCACATTTAGTTGCAAGCCCCGCCGCTACTATGTTTTTAGCAACGTATCTTGCTGCATATGCTCCAGAACGGTCTACTTTTGTTGGGTCTTTTCCAGAAAATGCTCCTCCACCATGGCTTGCGTATCCTCCATAGGTGTCTACAATGATTTTTCTGCCCGTAAGCCCTGCATCTCCTACCGGGCCACCTATTACAAATCTGCCTGTTGGATTGATATAATACTTCGTATTGTCATCCAATAAATTAGCTGGTATTACTTTTTGTATAACTTGCTCTAATATATCTTTTCTAATTTGCTCTTTCAATATATCTGCTGCATGTTGAGTTGATACTACTATTGTGTCTACTCTTATTGGCGTATCTTCATCATATTCAACGCTAACTTGTGCTTTACCATCTGGCCTTAAATAGCTTAGAGTTCCATTTTTTCTAACCTCGCTTAAACGCTTAGTTAATCTATGAGCAATAGATATTGGCATAGGCATAAGCTCTGGTGTTTCAGTGCAAGCGAAGCCAAACATCATTCCCTGATCTCCTGCCCCTGTCATGTTATCTGCATCACCTTCTTTTGCTTCTAATGCCTTATCCACACCCATTGCAATATCCGCAGATTGCTCGTCTAACGATACCAAAACTCCACACGTACTACCATCAAATCCATATTCTGGATTGTTATATCCTATTTCATTAATTGTCTTTCTAGCAATTTTATTAATATCTACATAACAATTAGTCGTTATTTCACCCATTACAAGTACAAGACCTGTTGTTACTGCACTCTCACAAGCTACACGGGCATATATATCTTTTTCATATATCGCATCTAATACCGCATCTGAAATTTGATCAGCAATTTTATCTGGATGTCCTTCAGTAACTGATTCTGATGTAAAGTATCTTTTTGCCATTTTAATTTCCTCTCTATTCTTTAAAAATGTCGTCCTATTTTAACTTATTCGTTCCTCTTACACTAAGATTTTAGTATAAGGGTAGTGTAGCACTCTTATACTAATATGTCAAGCGTATGGTTATACTGTTGGTAATCCACTAATTCCTTTTGCCAAATCCTCATCACTTAAAATCTGATTAACCATCTCACCATTATGGAATTTTTCGTAAGCTGGCATATCAAAATACCCAGTTCCTGTTAAACCAAAGAAAATAGTTTTTTCTTCCCCTGTTTCCTTGCATCTTAATGCCTCATCAATGGCTACTTTAATAGCATGACTACTTTCTGGAGCCGGCAATATTCCTTCTACTCTAGCAAATTGCTCAGCAGCCTCAAAAACTTCAGTTTGTTTTACGGCTATCGCTTTCATATATCCATCTGCATATAATTGAGAAAGCGTGCTGCTCATTCCGTGGTAGCGTAGCCCTCCTGCATGTATTGCTGATGGAATAAATCCGCTACCTAGCGTATACATTTTAGCAAGCGGAGTCACCATGCCAGTATCGCAAAAGTCATATGCATATACTCCACGTGTAAAGCTTGGGCAAGATGCTGGTTCCACAGCAATAAACTCATAATCTGCCTTGCCTCTTAATTTTTCGCCCATAAACGGTGCAATTAAGCCCCCAAGGTTTGAGCCTCCTCCAGCACAGCCGATTATTGTATCTGGTTTTATGCCATACTTGTCCATAGCTACTTTAGCTTCTAATCCAATTATGGATTGATGCAATAATACTTGATTTAATACACTACCTAATACATACTTATATCCTTCTTTTTTAATAGACACTTCAACCGCTTCAGATATTGCACACCCTAAGCTTCCTGTCGTATCTGGATACATCTGTAATATTTTTCTGCCTACTTCTGTTTCCATAGAAGGTGATGGCGTTACTTTTGCCCCATACGTTCTCATAACTTCTCGTCTAAACGGCTTTTGTTCATATGAGCACTTTACCATATACACTATACAATCAAGGTCCAAATATGAGCATGCCATAGAAAGTGCCGTTCCCCATTGGCCAGCTCCTGTTTCTGTTGTCACTCCTTTTAACCCCTGTGCCTTAGCATAATAGGCTTGGGCAATTGCAGAGTTTAATTTATGGCTACCACTTGTGTTATTTCCTTCAAATTTATAATATATCTTAGCTGGTGTATCTAACTTTTTCTCTAGACAATACGCTCTTACTAATGGTGATGGTCTATACATTTTATAGAAGTCTCTAATTTCTTTTGGTATTTCTATATATGGTGTAGTGTCGTTTAGTTCTTGTTTTGCAAGTTCTTCACAAAATATTGCCGATAGTTCATTCAGAGTTAGCGGTTCTTTTGTACCAGGATTTAAAAGAGGTGCAGGTTTATTCTTCATATCTGCTCTTAAATTATACCACTCTTTTGGCATATCCTTTTCTTCTAAATATATTTTGTATGGAATTTCTTTACTATTCACTCTGTATCCTCCTTATTAATTAAACCACCCTATATATAGGGTATGTAAATCATAAACACTATTCCTTTGTAGTAGTTTACTACAAATGGTCAAAAAATAAAAGTGTTTTTTCCTCTTAAGCCAGTTTAATCTAATTTGCATATGTAGTTACATATACTTATTAATGTTTAGTTGATTTTACAACAAAAATCGTGTACACTTATTATAAAAAAATACGGAGGTCTTATGAGTTCTAAAAAAAGATTATTAATTTTATTTATTGTAGCAGCATTACTTGCTGTTCCTAGCAATATAATTATCGCTACGACAGGTAATAAAGTAGCAGGAATTATGGTTGCGGTAGTTTTATTTATTTTATTCACCTCTTTTATGTCATATCGTAATAGATTTTACGTGTATGCCAATAAAGCTAATGAAGCTTTTTCTAAAAAAGAGCATGATAAGGCCTTTGAGCTTTACCAACAAGCCCTTGACGTTAAACATTGCCCTGATTCTATACGTATCGCATTTGCATACAGACTCCTTTATACCCACAACATTAAACAAGCAACTGATCTAATAGATAGTATAGACGAAACAAAGCTTAATAAAGAATCAAGATATTATTATAATTTAACTCAGGCAGGATTATTTTTTCAAGATAACGAACTAGATAAATGTATTACGATATGCCAAGATTTATATGAAAAATCTCCTACAGAAGTGGTTGCAGAAGTTCTAGGCAGAGCCCTTAATGTATCTGAGCAATATGATAAAGCGTTAGAATTTTCATCAGGTGCTATCATTTTATACGCCAATAATGCCATTATAAAAGATAACCTTGCTACTAGTTACTTTTACTCTTACGAAGATGTGAAGGCTCGTAAAATATATAAAGAATTAATTGATGCAAGAGTTAATTTTCCTGAACCATACTACTATTATGCACGTATTGCATACGAAGATAATAGATTTAAAACTGCAATTAAACACTTGCAACTGGCGTTACAAAAAGATGAATCTTTTATGTCAAATCTAACATATGCTGCAATACAAAAACTATTAGACGAAATAACACAACAAGCAGCTCCTAATGACTATACTGATGATACTCCAATAGAAGAAATATCCGACGCTCCAATAGAAGAAATATCTGACGCTCCAATAGAAGAAATAGCCGACGCTCCTGTAGCAGAAATAGCCGACGCTCCTGTAGCAGATACTAATGAAACACCAGTAATAGATTCTATTGATAAGTAAAATAGAAATACCGACCTCCTATTGGTTAGATTTTTTGGTCTAACTTTTAGGGGGTCGGTACAATTAGTTGCATTTTTTAAATAGCGTATACTTAATTTCATTATTATATATCTTAGTAATTATATTATCTATTTTTCCATTAGCAAGGATCATACTTATTTCATAGTCATTGCATATTTTCGCCGCATCTAGCTTGGTTTTTATGCCTCCTGTACCAAACTCATTTGCCTCGCCTATCTCAATATCTTTTATTATACTGTCTACATCTTCAACTAACTCTACTAATTTAGCATCTTTATCTGTCTTAGGATTTTTATTATATAATCCATCTATATCACTAAGTATTATTAATGTATCTGCATTCCAAAGAGTAGCAGTATATGCTGCCAATGTGTCATTGTCTCCTATTTGAAGTTCCTTTATACAAACAGTATCATTTTCATTTATAATAGGGACCACACCCTCATCTATTAACGTAAATAAAGTATTTCTAATATTTAATACTCTACTATCTATAAAAAAATCGTCTCTTGTAAGTAACACTTGGCCAATATGAATATTGTGTTGCTCAAAACACCTCTCATACGAACCCAATAGCCTTACTTGACCTATTGCACATAATGCTTGTTTATAATTAATATCTGATTTTCTACTCCATTTATTAATTGTAGAAATTCCTGCAACTTTTGCTCCAGAACTTACTATAATCACTTCTTTACCTTGTTGTTTTAATTGTGAAACTTGGTTACACAACTCTTCTATAAACTTTTCATTAACAAATCCATCCTTATCAGATAAAGTGTTGCTGCCTACCTTAATCACTATTTTTCGTGAGCTTTCTAGCATACATCTACTCCCTTATCTGCCCAGTGCCAGTTATAATATATTTGTATGAAACTAAATGTTCCAAGCCCACTGGCCCTCTTACTTGCATTTTTTGTGTACTTATTCCCATCTCGGCACCGAAACCGAATTCGCCACCGTCTGTAAACCTTGTTGAAGCATTTATATATACACAAGAAGAATCTATACTATCTACAAATTTATTTGCACTTGTTAAATTATCTGTAACAATACACTCTGAATGATTACTAGAATACTTTTGTATATGCTTTATAGCCTCATCTATATCATCCACTATTTTTATTGCTATTACATAATCTAAAAATTCCGTTGCATAATCTTCATCAGTTGCTATAGTTACATCAATAATTTTTGCTGTTCTCTCGCAACCTCTAAATTCTAGGCATCCTCTTAACTTAAAGTACATTTTGTGCAAGAAGCTGTCTGCTACATCTTTATGCAATAATAAAGTTTCTAGTGCATTGCAAACCGAAGGTCTTTGTAGTTTTCCATTTTGTAATAAATCTAGTGCCATTCCTAAGTTTGCATCTTTATCAACATATAAGTGACAATTTCCTACCCCAGTTTCTATAGTAGGTACAGTTGCATTTTCTACAACCATATTTATTAGCTCTGCCCCTCCTCTAGGTATTACCAAATCAATATACTCGTTTGCCGTAATTATTTGTTTTACAACATCTCTATCGTTATCTTCAATTAACATAACCGCATCTACTGGTACATCTGATTTTGCCAGCCCTTGCTTTATTGCTTTAACCAATGCAATGTTTGAATTTAAAGCAGATGAGCTGCCTCTTAGCAAAATAGCATTTCCCGATTTTATTGCAAGTATTGTTGCATCAATAGTTACATTAGGCCTAGCTTCATATATAATTGCTATAACTCCCATAGGGACGCTTCTTCTTACTATTTGCATTCCATTAGGCATTGTTTGCCCAGATAAATATACTCCCACAGGGTCTTTTAAATCTATTACATCATCTATGCTTTCAGCTAATGCATTTAATCTTTTATGAGTTAAAGTTAATCTATCCAGTAGGCTCCCTTTCATCTTTAGGTGTACACCAGCTTCTAGGTCTTGCATATTGGCTTCAAGAATTTCTTCCGTATTCTCTATAATTGCATTTCTAATTTCTACTAGAGCTTTGTTTTTTTGGTTAGTACTAAGTAATTTTAGCTTATTTGATGCTTCTCTTAAATTTTCCATAACAACCTCCTATAGTTTACCTAATTCTTCACTTCGTTTCACACATGCCAGCAGCCCTTCTTCTATGCATTTGTACAACCCTTCTTGCTCCATAGCATCCAGAGCGGCACTAGTTGTTCCTCCATGTACTTTTATTTTACCTTCTAAGTCTTTAAGGCTTAATTCAGATTTTAATATAGTTTCTGCACTGCCTTTCATAGTTTGTGCAAACAGCCTTCTTGCCACATCTGCCTCAAAGCCCATTTTAATGGCCACATCTTCTACTATTCTTGAAATATAATAAAAATACCCTGGAGCTGACCCGTTAATTGCAACTACTTTACTCATTAAGCTCTCATCTATATATTCAACAACGCCACAACTTCCAAAAAATTCTGCTACTATATTCTTTTCATGATTGGCTACTTTATTAGAATAAGATATTGCAAAGCTTCCTAAGCCTTCTTGTGCTGCAAGCGTTGGCATGCACCTAAATAATTTAAAATCTCCCACATTTTTCGTCAACCAGTCTAATGTAATACCTGCTACCAAAGAAATAATTACATTATCTTTGGCTAACTTCAGTTCATCTGTTATGCTACGTATGATTTGCGGGGTAACAGCTATTACAACTACATCACTATTTTGTGTAAGTTCTTCTATGCTATTATAAGTATTGTATCCTTGATTGCTATAAGTTGTCAATATATTTTTATCTATATCAAAAATGCCTATATCGTGATTTTTAAACTCTCCTCCTTTATTAATCCCTGTTAATATCGCTCGTACAATATTACCTCCACCAATAAAACCAAATCTCATACAAATAACTCCTTTCCATGCAAAAAATATGTCTATACAAAAAATATGGGATAGACTTGCGTTTTAAACCCAATATCTAATCCCTATTATATTATTACTCTTCATCGTCGTCTTCGTATTCATCATCATCTTCATAATCGTCGTAGTCGTCATCTTCTTCTGGATCTATAGTAACCACTTCTTTAGTAAGTTTAAGATTTGGAGCTTCTATAGCTGCAACACAAACTTTTTTTACCGGAATTCTAATCCCTTTATTTAACCCAACTTCTAGTACAAAAATGTCGTTTATTATATCCACCACTTTTCCATACATACCACTGATTAAAAGTACGTTATCACCTACTTTTACACTGTTTTGCATATCTTCAATTTGCTTATCTTGCTTCTTTTTTGGACGGACAATTAATAACCACATAACTCCAAATAAAAACAAAACATATGCTATAACACCCATTAACTCCATACTGCTGAACACTCCTTTTAGTTTGTCTTTTTATAATGTTGACTTAAACCCCTCTAGTCTACTCTTTTTATACTTTGCAAATGTATTATTACGGATATTTTTTCTAATTTCTATCATTAGATTATTGTAATAATGCAAGTTATGAATTACGCATAACCTCATACCCAGCATCTCTTTTGCCTTAAGCAAATGTCGTATATATGCACGAGAGTATCTCTCACATGTGCTGCAACTACATTCATCTGATATAGGGGATAGATCTTTTTCGTGTATTTTGTTAAATAAATTCAACTTACCAGCATTTGTATACACATGCCCATGCCGCCCATTTCTTGCAGGTAAAACACAGTCAAAAAAGTCAACTCCTCTTTCCACTGCTTCTAAAATATTTTCCGGTGTTCCAACACCCATTAAATAAGTTGGCTTATTTTGTGGTAAGTGCGGTATCACATTATCTAGTATATAATACATCTCTTGATGCGTTTCTCCTACCGCAAGCCCTCCTATTGCATAGCCTGCAAGGTCAAATTCTGCAATTTCTTTTGCATGTGATATCCTTATATCCGCAAGTACACCTCCTTGGTTAATTCCAAACAGTAGCTGTTTTTTATTAATCGTATCGTCTTGCTGATTTAATTCATTCATCTTATCTACGCATCTTTTAAGCCATCTTGTTGTACGTGCTATTGAAGGTAATATATACTCTCTATCTGATAGTGCTGGTGGACACTCATCAAATGCCATAGCAATTGTAGAGCCTAAATTTGACTGAATTTTCATACTTTCTTCAGGCCCCATAAATATCTTTTTGCCATCAATATGCGAAGAAAAATAAACTCCTTCTTCTTTGATTTTTCGCCTATGAGCTAGGGAAAAAACTTGAAATCCTCCAGAATCAGTTAATATAGGCTTATCCCATACCATAAATTTATGCAAACCGCCTAACTCTTTAATCACATCATCTCCTGGGCGCAAGTGCAAATGATACGTATTTGAAAGAGCAACTTGCGTCTTTATATCGTATAAATCAACAGTAGATAACCCACCTTTAATTGCAGCAACCGTTGCAACATTCATAAAACATGGAGTTTCGATAATACCATGAACTGTGCATAGCCTTGCCGATTTAGCTCTACCTTCCATGCTTAATATTTCATACATTTAATAAACTCCATTTCTTTTGTATTTACTCTTATATTACACACAAAACCTATTATAGTCAAGTAGTGTATAACGAAATTACTCGCTATAATAAACTTCTTTTAGCTTTTTTAAAAGATAGCTGTGCTTTATTTGGTTTGCTTTATATGCGTAAGTATAATAATCTAATAATTCAGGCTCTATTGTATTTTCAAAATTGTGTAACGTAGCTGCCAATTCATCTTGAACTTTTTCCACTTCTCTTGATAGTATATCTTCTTCATGTTTTTTCTTTAACGCTTTTTTGCATTTCTTTGTTAGCATTAATTTCCGTTACCATATCTTTTCTCAAGTTTTATAATATTTTTAGTTTTTTGGTAACGTTCCTCCTCTCCATTTTTAAATTAATAAAATCTATTTTTAGGAGTATAGCCTTATAACGCTATTTTAATACATAATCATTAATTATTAATACTTTTCTTTATTTATTTAGTATATTGTGTTATAATATAGATATATATTTGCAAAATTTATATAATATTATTTAGAAAAGGAGTATATTATGACAAAGAAATCTCTCGGGAAACAAATTAGAATTACATTTAGTTTTGTAATAATTTTCATCTTATTTCTCAATACCCTATGTCGTGTATTTTTAGTAATACATGAACAAGTTGATAACGCACAGGATACCGTCTTACATAATGCACAGTTTGGAGTAGAGCTTATTAACGCAGATATGTTAGAAAAATCTTCTATAATAAGGGCTCTTTCATTACAATTTAGTGGTGGGTTAGAAAAAGGCTCTATATCATCTGAATCATTGCTAAGTTATTTAAAAGTGCAAGCATCAAATCACCCAACTATAGAAGCTATGTATTTTGCAGCACCAGAGTTAGGATTTTTACACTCAGACGATTGGACTCCGCCTGCTGATTATGATTTTACTACTCGTGAGTGGTATATGGGAGCCATAGCTTCTGATGATGTATATATTGCAGCACCTTATATAGACGCAATAACAGGTGATCCTGTTGTTTCAGTATCAAAAAGAACTATAGGGTCTAATAATCAAACTTTAGGTGTTTTAGCAGTAGATATAAAACTATCAATGGTTCAGGATTTGTTACGTGTATTGGAAAAAGATGATGGGGAATGTGTCTTTTTAATCCAAGATAATGGCAACCTAGTAACGCATCCAAACAATGCTTACATGTCTAATTCGGACAGTCTCTCTCATGTATCCATAGTAACTGATTCATATAATGAGTTATTAAACTTAGGTGAGACAGATGTTGCTAGGCTTCAATTTACAGATGGGAATAATTTTTATACCGCTAATCTACCTATAGGAGATACTATTTTTAATGTAGTAGCAGCTTATCCGGCAAGCTATGTTTTTAGTGCAATAATGTCTGAGATATGGATTTCTATAGTAATGATGTTTATTAGCTGTATTGTAGTGTATATTATCATAGAAGTTATAGTTAAAAGATGGATTTCTCCACTTGAAAGCGTGGTAAATACCCTAGACGAAATTAAACATGGTAACCTTAACGTAAATACCGCACATATTCATACACCAAATAAAGAATTAGATAGTTTGGTATCTTCATTACAAGTTGTATCATCTTCTATAACATCTTATATACAAGAAATAGATAGTATACTAAATTCTTTTTCAAACGGAGATTTTACTCCACAGCCTAAACAAAACTATATCGGCGATTTTGGTCAAATTAAAGTATCTTTACTTAACATATCTGAGCAACTAAGAACGTTGATATCAAATATTAAAAGGTCTATTAATGAAGTTGGGGCACTTTCAAAACAAATTGCTTCATCTGCAACAGATTTATCTGAATTAACTATTAATCAAACTAATCTTATAGTTGATTTTAAATCAGATACAGTTAAAGTAACCGAAGATATAATTGATATAATTGGAGATATTGATAATAGTTATAAAATTGCACAGAATATGTCAGATAAAGTTAAAGACGGTAAAGAAATCGGTCAAAACTTAACTGTATCAATGCAAGCTATCAGCAGTTCGACAAAAGACATGGCAAATGTAATTAAATCTATTGAAGACATTGCCACTCAAACAAATCTATTAGCACTAAATGCATCTATAGAAGCAGCTCGTGCAGGCGAACTTGGCAAAGGCTTTGCAATTGTTGCCGGCGAAGTTCGAGATCTTTCACATAAAACTGCTGAGATAGTTAGCAATATCTATAATATGATAAATGATAATCTTGCAAATTTAGAACAAGGCGAACAAATGGTATCTCTTACAATGAACGCATTAGATATTATTGCCACGGCAAGTGATAATACCTGTAATGTTTCTAAACAAGTATCAGAAAATGCAACCAACCAGAAAGATGCATTAAACAGAGTTATTACTAGTATAGAAAAATTAGAAAATGAAATGTCTAATAACAATGCTATTTCTCAAGAAAATGTGGCTATGAGCCAAGAATTTGAAGCACAACTTGATATTTTACGCACCAATTTAGATGAATTTACAATGTAATTTTAAAAAGTGTCCGACTTAATTATCGGACACTTTTTAACGTTCAAATACAATTAGCCTTTTATACGTAAAGATAGGGGCTGCCATACTAATTTTCTATTTTAGCGTGGTAGCCCCTTAAGTCTTTATTTTATTTTAAACTGTTTCATCAATTCTTCTAAATGTGCTGCTTGAGCTGCTAACTCTTCACTAATTGCTGTACTTTCTTGTGCAGAAGATGCATTCTCTGTTACCCCAATAGAAATTTGTTTAATCTTTTTAACCAATTCATCTATACTCTCTTTTTGCGTATCACTCATTGCTAATAAATCTTGGGAAATTTCTACCGTTTGGTCTATAGTACTAGAAACTTCAATTAATGAAGTCGATGTTCTATTTGCAATTTCTTGCCCTTCGGCAACATCTTCTAGGCTTAATTTAATAATCTCATCAATTTGCTTAACTGTATCACTGCTGCGAATTGCAAGATCACGAATTTCATTTGCCACCACTGCAAATCCTTTACCAGATTCACCTGCCCTTGCTGCCTCAATTGATGCATTTAAAGCTAACAGATTTGTTTGCGATGTAATGCCTTCAATAATACTTAATACTGACGAAATAGTATTACTTGATTCTGTAATCTTTTTCATAGCTACTAACATATCGTCCATCGCTTCTTTACCAGATAAAGCGGTTTGTTTTGCCATAATACCCGCCTTAGTGTTTTCACTTACTTTAGTATTAATATCATTAATAGCTAGTGCCATGCTTTCTGTGGTTTCCACAAAATCACTAATTAATTCTGTTTGAGTTGCACTGCCTTCTGATAAAACTGTAGCTGATGTAGCAATTTCACCAGATTGAGCGGTTACTGCTTGTGCAGAAGAATTTATTTTTACTAAAGTATCTCTAAGCATTGCAGAAATATTCAGCATAGAAGTTTTGATAGTTGCAAAATCTCCATTATACTTACTTTGTACTTTATTATCAATAACAAAATCTCCATTTGCCATTTGCATTAATATGGTCTCAATCTCTTTTACAATCTGGCTCAAAGAAGTCCCCATAGAATTAAATCTATTTATAATCATTCCTATATCATCATTATATGGTGCAGATACATTAATAGATAAATTTCCTTGTTCAATATCATTAGTTGCCCTTGTTAATATTGATAGTGGTTGCAAATATTTTCTTAAGAAATAAATTATTAACCCTGATGAAACTCCTAGCATTAATATTGCTAATATAGCACTTATTATAATTGAGTTAACTGAATCTGAATAAAAATCAGTTGTTTCAACAGCAACATGAGCCCACCAAGTTGAGCCTATTGCATTGATCGGATATAAAAATCTTTCATGATATTCTCCTGCTAGGGCTTCAGTTTTAATAGTAAAGTTTTGCCCCTTTATTGCTTGCTCAAAAACTCTATTTACGTCATTAGGAATTACAATATTAGAAATATGCATTCCTATTTTATCTTTAGTCGCCGAATTAAATACTATATCAAAATTATCTGTTAATATTGCAGAAAACAATGACGGATATTCCTCATCATATACCGAAGTATCTTCAAATTCAGATAATAATA
>MDSQ01000086.1_pt1 | contig 16115 bp, 17 predicted proteins | sample 1008251 | NCBI WGS metagenome assembly MDSQ01 (sample SAMN05526597, study PRJNA338239) | gut metagenome | isolation source: Hindgut content | host: Naso unicornis | place: Saudi Arabia: Red Sea | collected 2016-05
CCGAGACTCGGATATTTCTAGCACCAAACTTATCTCTTTTAATGTAAGTTCTTCATAATAATACAGTTTTATAAGCAGCTGTTCTCTTTCTGTAAGCTCCAATATCTCTTGTTCTAACAGTCTTAAAGATTCATTTCTTTCTAGTTGTTGTGCCGGCGTTGGGGTGTTTTTATCCTCTACAACAATCTCATACATTTCTGTTTCATCTATAGAAACAACAGTATTTATAGCGGTTTCTTGCATAATTTTAAAGTATTCATTTTCATCTATTTTTAGCTCTTCCATAACTTCTTGTTGGGTTGGGTAATGGCCGTTTTTAGCCTCTAATCTTTCTAGTGCTTTATTAACTTCCTTTTGCTTTTGCCTTATAGTCCTAGGGACCCAGTCTATTTTTCTAATCTCATCAAGAATTGCTCCTCGTATCCTAAGACTAGCGTATGTTTCAAATTTCACCTGCTTATTAAAATCATATTTATCAATAGCATCTATTAAGCCAATTACTCCATATCCCATTAAGTCATCCAACTCTAGATAACTGTTTAAATAAATACCTAGCCTTCCTGCTACTATTCTTACCAGGGGTGCATAATGCTCTATTAATTTTTCCTTTAACTCCCGAGTTTTATTTTTCTTATATAAGTTCCACGTTTTGTCTATGTTTATAACACTACTCATTACACACCACCTTTAAAGTTTATATCGTTTTTTCACCTTTACCAATAGTCCTAACTAATAAAGAACCCGTTTCTAAATCTAAAATAATGGTTCTACCATAATTTCCCCCAACATCACTTGCACGGATACTTAAGTCTAACTCTCTTAAAATTTGTTTTACCGCAATAATGTTTTTATCACCCACCCTTAAAGTATCGTCTTTTGTAGCAAGCTTAAACATCTGGGCACCGCCTACTATTTTAGCTATTAAATTAGTTTTTTTACATCCTTTTTTCAACACGTCTTCTAGCAATTTTTTAACACCTGTATCTGCAAATTTAGCAACATTGTTAGAATTTTTTATCTCAATGCTACTAGGTAACATTATATGCACCATACCCCCTATTTTGGTTACAGGATCATATAAGGTGACCCCAACACAAGAGCCTAGCCCTATGGTTGCAATTTTTTGAGGTGCCACTCCTACTTTTAAATCAGCTATCCCCACTTTAATCGTCTCAGACATAATATTTACTCACTGAATTTACTATCCTTTGCTCCGTTTCTTTGTCTAACATAAATAGATAATTACCTTTTATGGAATTTGTACTATCTTCAAAGTAAGTATCTATAAAAATGGAGTCAAGATTTTCGTCACAAAACTCAATAAGTGGAATAGATAAAATTGCATGTGCCATGTCAATAATTACTTGAGGAGTAGATTGATTAATAGCTAATTCTACAAATGTGCCCACCGCATTTAGATAATTACCTGCTAATATATTCCCTACCTCACTAAGTACAGAAAATTCCATTTCATCAAGATCATGCATACTGTTTACATAATTTCCTAAGACTTTATAAACCAATTCTTTTGTACAATCTTCTTCTAAAACTAACATAAGAACTGCTCTCATATCTCCTACTATTTCAATTACATTAGCCACAACAAATACAGCTTCATTTTCATATAATTTTTCGATATCGCTTATATCTTTTATGCTAACTGTAACTACATTCATATTAACTCGGATATTAAGTAGTTTACTAAGAGCAGTCATCGCATTACCTGCCCCTATATTCGCCACTTCTCTTAACGCATCTACTTCGATTTCGGTAATCTTATCTTTAAGTTTCACACATGAAGCCTCCTATTCGTTTATTCCAAATGCTACCTCTACTAAACGTTCATGATTTAATAACGTTACGATTTCGTCTCCGTCTATAACTTTACCTACTCCTATTATATAGCTAGAGTCTATTTTCCCGTGCATAGTAGATGTAGCTTCTATCTGATTTGGGTCAATGTCTAATACTTCGTTAACTTTATCTACTATACACCCAACTAAGGCATCTTCCATTCGTAATATCATAATACGAGTAAATTCAGTATTCTCAAGCTCATCCATGTTAAACAATCTACGAATATCTATTACAGGTATAATCTCCCCACGTAAGTTCATAACTCCTCTTATCGCTAAATGAGATTTTGGTACTCTCATTATGCTTTTCATTCTTTCTATAATCTGCACACTTTGTATGTTTATTCCAAAGTTTTGTTTATCCATCTCAAAAACTACGTATTGCTGTTTGCTTGTTATATCCATTCCCAAATCTCCTTTATACTAAGGTATTAATATCAAGAATTAGAGCGACCTCACCATTTCCTAATATTGTTGCTCCTGCTATCATATGAATATTGTTTAAATATTTTCCTAATGGTTTAATTACAATCTCTTGTTGACCAATTAATGAATCTACAACAAAACCAACTTGTTTTTCTCCCTTTCTAACTACAACTACTATTAAATCATCTTTATCACTAGACGGAAGTTCTAATATAGTATCAAGGCGTACCACTGGTATAACTTGATTTCTAAGTACAATTACCTCTTGATTTTGAACAAGCTTTATTTGAGAACTATTGATATTTTCTATATTTTGAATGTTATTAAGAGGTATTGCGTATTTTTCGCTACTTATGTTAACCATAAGTGCTTGAATAATAGCTAGTGTTAAAGGTAGTCTTACTCTAAACTTACTTCCTTTACCAAGCTCCGTTGCTACTTCTACGTTACCGCCTAATGCAATTATTTTACTTTTTACAACGTCTAGCCCCACCCCTCTACCTGAAAGGTCAGTGATTTTTTGTGCCATACTAAAGCTTGGTCTAAATAATAAGTCCATAATCTCTTGATCTGTCATATTTTCGACTACTTCTCTTGGTATGTCTCCACGATCTAGAGCTTTTTGCTTTATTCTGTTTACATCTATTCCTCGTCCATCATCTTCAACTTCTATAACAACACTGTTTCCGTCTTGGTATGCACGCAAATGGATTGTACCTTTGTCTGGTTTCTCAACTTCTTTTCTTTCTTTAGTCGTCTCAAGACCGTGGTCTGCCGCATTTCTAAGTAAATGGATAAGAGGGTCGCCTATCTCATCAATAACTGTTCTATCAAGCTCTGTTTCTTCTCCAGACATGATAAGGTCTATATTTTTGCCCAGCTTTCTAGATACATCTCTTAACATACGAGGGAAACGGTTAAATACACTCTCAACCGGAACCATTCGCACCTTCATAACAGCGTCATGCAAACTTGTCGTTACTCGTTCTAGATATTCAACTGAGTCACTATAGTTAGTTTCGGAATTAGTTTGAACATCTCCGCCACTTATTCCTTCTAGCTGAGTTTTTACGATTATAAGCTCACTCACTAAGTTCATAAGTGTATCTAATCTATCTATATTTACACGTACACTCTTACCAGCAACGTTTGTTTTGCCTGCTGCAGGTGGTGCAGATGCCGGTGGTGCAGATGCTGGTGGTGCAGATGCCGGTGGCGGTGTATGTTGCTTTTCAGGTTGCACTTCTGCAGGTTGTGGTCCTTGACCTTGGTCTTGAGCTTGTGCTGCTTCTTTTGTTTCTTCTTTTGTTTCTTCTTTTGTTTCTTCTTCAGATGATGCTCTTAGTATAAGCTCTTCTACTGTTACGCCGTCAACCTCTGCCACAGCCATAATCACTTCTTTAACTCTTTCTACAGATTCTCCAGTCGTTACTACAACCATAAATTCTTGATCAAACTTTTCTTCTTCTATCTCTTGAGCGTTAGGCTCTGCTAAAATTATATCTCCCATATCCTCAAGGTCAGAAAAAACTATAAATGCTCTTGCTGCTTTTAGCATACAAGTACTAGCCAATAATACATTTATTTTATATACATTAAGCCCAGCGTCTATAGCCTGCTTCTTTATATACTCAACTTCTGCTGGTAAAACATATGCACTTTCGCCATCATTTGAGCTTGGCGTAGGAGCAGCCTCTACTGGGGCTGTTGCTGCTGCTGGAGCAAAATTACCTTTTAAGATAGCTTCTAATTGAACCAATAATTCCTTATACTCCTCCTGCCCTTCTGCTGATGTCTTTATTATTTGATCCACATAATTTTCCAGTGCATCTAAACATTGAAATAATATATCAACCATATCCGAAGTAACGTGCAACTTACCATTTCTAATCTCAGATAATACATTTTCAATACTATGAGTCAAATGTTGCATTTTGACAAATCCCATAGTACCTGCCATTCCTTTAAGAGTATGAGCTACTCTAAATATATCATTTATAACCTGTTCACTGTCCGGCTCACTTTCTAGTAATAATAAGTTTTCATTTAAGCTTTGTAGATTATCTTTTGATTCTTCTATAAATATCTGTAAATATTGTGACATATCCATAATTTTTACCTCACCAACTTTTTTATTAGTTTTGACATTTCATATATGTTAAGCACATAATCGCTAAGCCCAGCTTCAACTATAGCACTAGGCATTCCATATACTATACTACTATTTTTATCCTGTACTATTATTTTTGTTTTATGAGTCAATTTTAAGTCTCTAACACCCTCTAATCCATCTTGACCCATTCCCGTTAATATAATGCCTAATGTATTGCAATTAAGCTTTGCTACTGAAGAAAATAATAAGTTGACTGACGGACGATAGCCCTTATATAACTGACCATCTATTATTTTAATTTTAGGCAGATATTCATCTATAACAGTACACTGCATACCTCCTGGCGATATATAAACCTCTCCCCTCCTCAATATATCTCCGTGAGCCGCTTTTTTTATACTAAGTTCACTGCATTCATTTAATCTTTTTGACATGTTGTCTATATAACCTGCCGGCATATGTTGTACTACTACGTATGTGGCCGGTAAATCTTTTGATAGATTGCTAAAAAGTTGTTTTAGAGTTTTCGGTCCTCCCGTACTCACTCCTATAACAATAATATACTTATAGTCTCTTATAGATTTAATGTCAGATTTCAATTTATTATCCCTTCATACCATAATATTATTTTACTAATATTCGTTTGAGTTTGTCAACTAATGTTTCCTTTCTATTTGAAATTTGTTCGATACTTAGCAGTTTTTTTGCTATATTATTATATTGTATACTAGAACGTGCATCTTTATTAATATAATATATAGGTTTTCCTGTTTTAACTGCTTTTATAAGTTGTGTATCAAATGGAATATAACCTGTGTATTTCAAATTTATATCTAGAAAAGATGCTGAGACTGTAGATATCTTTTTAAATACAGACATACCCTCAGCTGGTGTATCCACTCTATTTAATACTACGTTATAACTTCCGTTTACCATAAAATCTTGTGTAAATGTTTTAAGTAGTGCGTATGCATCGGTTATAGAAGATGGGTCAGGTGTTATTATCAAGCATATCTCATCTGCCATTTCCGAAAATTTTATCACAGTGTCATTTATGCCTGCTCCTGTATCAATTAACAATACATCACACAACTTAGATAATTCACTTATTTCATATGCAATCTGTTCTAACTTAAATTTGTCTAAAAACAACATTTCTTTTATACCCGTTCCACCAGATATAAATGAAATTCCATATGGAGTGTGTGTTATTATTTCTTTTACTGGTAGTTCCTCTAAAATCACATGAGCTAAATTATACTTCGGTCTTACTCCTAGTATTAAATCTATGTTTGATAATCCAAAATCTGCATCTAGTATAATTACTCTTTTGCCACATTCATTAAGAGCCAGAGCTAAGTTAGCACTAAAGTTACTTTTACCCACACCACCTTTTCCGCTAGTAACAGTGAATATTTTGAAATTGTTGCTAGTAGTAATAACTTCTTTTTTATTTATTATGTTGCGTAAATTAGTTGCTTGATCACTCATACTCTACTCTCCCCAATAACAATTTTATATATTTTAGACTCTCAAACTTTTCTATATCATCAGGCACATTTTGCCCTGTTGTAAGAAATGCCACTTCCGTTTGAGTACAAGAAGCTATGTTGATTAAATTTCCTATGCCATCTGTTTCATCTAATTTAGTAATAATTAAAGCAAATTTATCTGTTATTTGCTTATAAATAGTTACTATATGTTGTACGTCTGTGTATTGGGTATTAATATTTAATACTAAAAATACCTGCTTATCTTCTACTGTTCCTAGTAATTCTTTTAACTCTTCTAATTGCTCAAGATTTTTATGAGACCTGCCCGCTGTATCTATAAATATATGGTCTGCATCTTTCCATTTTTCAATATATCGTGGTATATCTGCCGGTTCAAAAATCGTTTCTATCTCTACTCCTAAAATTTCTGCATATGTTTTTAGTTGTGCAACTGCCGCAATTCTGTATGTGTCTGCTGTAAGCAAAACCACCTTCTTATTCTCTTCCAAAACCTTCATGGCTGTAAGTTTTGCTATAGTAGTAGTCTTGCCAACCCCAGTTGAGCCTATAAAAAAATTCACTTTAGGTAACCGATGTTTAAATCGTGGCATATATCTTTTAAGCACTTCATATAAGGCTAGGCTCAATCCTCTAAAATCATCTTCTTGTACATTTTCTAATATCTCATCAATTATAACTTGTTCAATGCCTTCTGCGTGTAATGATTGATTTAGAGCATCTTTTAGCCTATCTTTTTTTGTTTCTAATAAAGCTGTGTCTAGTTTTTCTATAAATCCTTTTGTGTCCACACTCTCTTCTTCTATCTTTTGTTCGGGTACCGGTTGGCTTATAGGAGTCTCTTCCAATGCAATAGTCATGCACCACTCACTTTTTTTAAAAAAGCCTAAAAATCCTGTAGATTTTTGTTGTTCACTAGATATTACAACTGCATTCTCGCCATATTCTTTAATAATTTGTTGCTTCACTGTTAGTTCATCTTTGCCCGTTAATTTTAGTATTCTCATTTATGCACTCACCATTCCAATAGACTGAATTTCCACACTTTGTGCTATCTCGTTATAAGAAATTACAATTAAATCTGGGATATATTGATTGGTTAATTGTTTAAAATATATCCTAACTATTGGAGATGTTAATATAATAGGAGATAATCCAATAGAAGTAAGTTTGTTAATTTCTTTTTTGAGATTGGTAATTATATTTTGTAACATACTAGGCTCTAGTGCCACATAAGACCCTTGCTCAGTATGTTGTACACTGCTCATTATTGCCTGTTCAATAGCCGGATCTAGCGTAATTACTTTATTTGTCTTACCTATAAATACTTTCTTAGATATAGCTCTTGATAATCCTTGTCTCACATACTCTGTCAAAACGTCTGTATCTCGAATAGAAGTTGCATAATCTGCAAGTATCTCGCAGATTGTTGGCAAATCTCTTATAGATATGTTCTCGTTTAACAAATTCGCAAGCACTTTTTGGATATCTCCTAGAGAAAGCAGCTTAGGTGTAAGCTCAGATATAAGAGATTGATGTTGCTCGGCTATATTGTCCAATAGACTTTGTGTATCTTGTCTTGTTAATAGCTCTGCAAGGTTTGCTCTTATAATTTCTGTTAAATGAGTCGCAATTATAGATGGTCCATCCACAACTGTATATCCTCTAACCTCTGCTTTTTCTCTTTGTGCCTCATTTATCCAAATTGCTGGTAAACCAAATGCAGGTTCTATCGTTTCTATACCTTCAATCTCTTCTTCAACAAATCCTGGGTCCATCGCCATGTAATGGTCAAACATTATCTCACTTCTTGAAACCTCTATCCCCTTAATCTTTATACTATAAACGTTAGGTGGTAATTGTATATTATCTCTCAGACGGATAATAGGAACAATTGTACCTAGTTCTAATGCAATCTGCCTTCTTATCATAATTACCCTGTCTAACAAGTCCCCACCTTGATTAACATCAGCTAGTGGTATAATTCCATATCCAAATTCAAGCTCTATCGGGTCAACTTGCAATAGACTTACAACATTTTCAGGTTTTCTAATTTCTTCTGACTCTGCATCTTCTTGTTCTATCTCTTTTGCCACTTCTTGCACTTGTTTTAATGTGCCTAACCTTCTTCCTAATATTACCCATAAAATTCCTAGTGGTAACGTTAGACCCAACCCTATAGGTGTTGCATAACCTATTGTAATTATTGCAAATGCTGCCAAATATAATACTAGCGGAGAATATGCAAATTGCCCAATTATCGCATTACTTATACCATTTTCTTGCTCAGTCTTTGTTACCAATAAACCTGTTGCAGTAGATATAAATAACGCTGGTATAGCACTTACTAGACCATCCCCAATTGTAAGGATTGTGTATGTATTAAGTGCTTCCATAAACTCCATTTCTTTTGATACCACTCCTATTATTAATCCTGCTATTATATTTACAAACGAAATCATAATACCAGCTTTTGCATCATTTTGCACAAACTTAGATGCCCCATCCATAGCCCCAAAGAAACTAGCTTCTTCTTGGATTTTTTTACGCTTAGCCATAGCCTCACGCTCATCTATATACCCAGCATTTAAGTCCGCATCTATTGCCATTTGCTTACCTGGCATAGCATCTAGCGTAAATCTAGCTGCAACCTCAGCAACACGCCCAGAACCTTTGGTTATAACGGTTATATTTACTATAGAAATTATTATAAATACGATAACCCCTATAACTAAGTCTCCATTAGATACGTAAAGACCAAACGCCTCAACAACAGGCCCTGCATCTGCTTCTGTTAATATTAGTCTTGTTGATGCGATATTTAATCCTAACCTAAATATCGTTGTAACTAATAGTATTGTGGGAAAAAGTGATAAATCAAGAGTTTCTTTAGAAAATAATGCACTAAGCAAGATCATCGACGCTATTGAAATATTTACTATTAGTAGTAAACTCAGTATAATATCTGGTAGTGGTATCATAATAAGTGCAATTATTAATAATACAAATACCCCGAGAACAGCGTCTCCTGCCTTAAAGCCAACCATCATTTATCACCTCCTAATCATTTCTTATTTTTTAATTGATATACAAAAGCCAATACTTCAGCCACCGCTTGATACAACTCTGGTGGTATGGCACTGTCTATTTCTACACTATAATATAATGTTCTGGCTAATAATTTATTTTCAACTATTTCTACCTTGTTTTCTTTCGCAACTTCCTTTATCTTTAATGCCATCTTATCCATACCCTTTGCCACAACAACGGGTGCAACGCTATTTTCTTTATCATAGTAAATGGCAACCGCAAAATGTGTTGGATTTGTTATTATAACATCTGCTTCGGGTACAGCTTGCATCATTCTTTGCATAGACATCTGACGCATTTTTTGCCGTATTTTATTCTTAATTAAAGGGTCCCCTTCTGCTTGCTTATGTTCTTCTTTTATGTCGTGTTTGGTCATCTTAATACTTTGCTCGTGCTTATGTTTTTGGTATATATAATCTGCAATTGCAATTGCAAAGTAAGCAACACTTATACTAATTCCTATTTCAACTATGACATCTGCAATGTAATTTGCAATTTCCATAACACTCATATTAGCAAACTTAAAAAATATCGGTATCTCATCTATTATAACGCTATAATATATAGGAACTAAAAATACTAGTATTAATATACTTTTACCTAGCTTAAATAAACTCTCAAGAGATACTAATTTTTGTAACCCTTTTATCGGATTAAATTTATTTAGTTTAAATTCAAACGGTTTAGAAGTTGGTTTCCACCCCACTTGCCTATATGCTACAAAAAAAGATACGGAAAATATAGTTAAAAATATAATACTATTAATTAGTAGTATGTCTAATAAAGTCTGTGCTAATACATTTAAGAAAAGAGTTAATTCAAACTCATACACTATATCTACAATTTGTGAACATACACTATAAAATACTCTTGATATATTACTTACATAGTAGCTACCCAAAAACTGCATGACTATAAAAAAACTTAGTAGTATTGCCGCAGTATTCAAATCCTGGCTTTTAGCTACTTGACCTTCCTTACGAGCATTGTCTCTCTTCTTTGAAGTCGCCTGCTCAGTTCTTCCCTCATCTTCTGCTTTCCCAAAGTACTCTAAACTAAACTTAATAATCATACATTAGTCCTTCTAACATATTGTAAAAGTTATCTTTCATATGCTCTATAACCATATTGTTATATCCTGGAAATATCTCTATTAGAATAGTCATTAAAAATAATATTACTAATAGCTTTAGAGGTACCCCTATTACAAACATATTCATTTGTGGTGCTGCACGAGCCAAAACTCCTAGGCCTACATCTATCATTAAGACTATTCCTAAAATAGGCGTTGCCAGCCGAAAGCCTAGCTCAAAAAATATAGTCAATGCATCTATTACCGTCATAGCCATCCCAGGGTTAAACACCGATTGTCCTACAGGGATATATCTAAACGTTTCTATAAAAGCTGCCAAAAACCAATGATATCCACCTGTAATGGTAAATAATACCCCAAAACTTAATGCAAAAAATCTCCCTAAAATAGGAGTTTGCGTATTACTAGACGGGTCATATATAGAACTCATGGCAAGCCCGCCTTGTGTCGAGAGCATTTGCCCCATCCAGAGGTATACTTGAAAAAATATCATTATTGAAAACCCTATTATTATTCCTACTATAACTTCTTTCATCATGGTTAACCCAAAGCCTAGCAAAGTCTTTTGATAAACTAATTCCTCTACAGGAATAGTAAAAAATACAACTAAGCTTAAAATCATACTAAACACCGCCGTGGCAGTGGCTGGTATCTTTGTTTCTAATATTATGGGTAACATTACAATAGTTGCTACAATCCTTGCAAATATTAATGCCCAAATATCTGTATACATAAATAAATCCAATATATTATCCATAGGCTTATCCAATCATAGTAGAAAATTGTGATACTAAATTAACAAAAAAATTGGTAAGTGTGGTAATCATCCAAGGACCGAATAGTATAAGAGCTGCAAAGATAGATACAATCTTTAAGATAAAAGATAATGATTGTTCCTGGATGGAGGTAGCTGTTTGAAATATACTAACAGAAAGACCTACTATAAGAGCTACTATCAAAAGTGGAGAGGCTGCTATTAAAATAGCCATCATAGTTTCTCTCATAACATCTATTACCATAGCTTCCATTAAATTCACCTCAATCAAATGTCATAACTAAATTTCCTATTACTAAATGCCACCCATCTACTAATATAAATATTAATATCTTAAATGGTAGAGATATCATAGCCGGTGGTAACATCATCATACCCATTGACATAAGCGTTGATGCAACTACCATATCTATTACTATAAACGGTAAATATAACAAAAAACCTATAATAAAACCTGCTCTTAATTCACTTATAATAAAACCTGGAACAACTACATGGAGTGGAAGCTGAGATAAGATGTCGGTTTCGTCTTCTATTAACGGAAGTGCAGATAAATCCATAAATAGTTTTATGTCTTCATCTCTAGTTTGACGCACCATAAATTCTTTAACAGGTCGAATTGATAAATCTATAAATTCCCTTTGACTAATCTGGTCATTTTGATAAGGGATCAGTGCCGTCTCATTAATTTGAGTTACTACAGGACTCATTACAAAAAAAGTTAAAAACAACGCAAGCCCCACCAAAACCTGTGCAGGAGGCATTTGTTGTGCCCCCATTGCGGACTTTAGAAAGCTTAGGGTAATTATAATCCTTGTAAACGCTGTAGTAACTAATATAAGCGTTGGTAGTAACGCTAATAACGTTATAAATAGTATTAATTCTATACTAGTTCCATACTCCATAGGAAGTGCGAGATTAGCTCCATAATCTATAGGAAACAAAAAATCTGTTCCATACACAGTACTGGGCAAAAAAACCATAGTACCTATTAAGAGTTTTCTAACTTTACTCATCCCTCTCCTCCTGTTGCTCATTTTTATCATTTATAGTAAAATTTTTCAGGTGTTTCTCAAAGGTCTCATTTAACTTAATGTCATCACCTAATGAAGTGCAATATGAAATCCTTTCTTTTGTACCGCAAAAAAGATGATATTTATCTGTTATCTTAACTATATATAAATATTGGTTAAACGCAATAGGCAATACCTCTATTAGCTGCATATTTTTTTTCTGATATGCACGAGTCTTTATAGTCGCATAATTTCTTGTAAAAAACCATACGACTGCTAAGACTATTATAAAACAAAGTAACAAAAAGGTAATTTCTAAATATTGCATATTATCCTAATACTTTTCTTACAGCTTCTAGTATTCTATCTGCTTGGAACGGTTTTACTATAAAGTCTTTTGCTCCGGATTGGATAGCCTCTATAACCATAGCTTGTTGCCCCATCGCAGAACACATTATTACCTTAGCATTTGCATCTGCTGCTTTTATTGCTTTTACGGCTTGAATACCGTCCATCTCTGGCATTGTTATATCCATCAAAACTAAATCTGGTGATAATTCCTTATACTTTGCAACTGCAATTTGACCATTTTCTGCCTCACCTGCTACCTCATACCCATTTTTAGAAATAATATCCTTGATCATCATTCTCATAAAAGCTGCGTCATCAACTATTAAAATTCTTTGTGCCATAATTAAAATTCCTTTCTTTTTCCTTATATTCTATTTTCTGGTTTTATGATACTTTTAATTCTTACACCAAAATTTTCATCTATTACAACTACTTCTCCATTTGCTACAAACTTACCATTTACTAATATATCAATAGGTTCTCCAACTAACTTATCTAATTCTACTATGCTGCCTTCTGAAAAGTCTAGTATTTCTTTTATTTTTCTTTTGGTTCTTCCTAGCTCAACAGAAACTTCTAGAGAAACATCCATTAATATATCTATATTCTCGGCACCTGGAGGTAGTGACGCGTAATCGAATTTTTGGAACTGTGGTGTTTGCACTTGAATGTCTTGATATATATTTTGTCCATAACCTTGTTGAGGAGGTGCTCCATATCCTGGAGGTGCCCCATATCCTGGAGGTGCTCCATATCCTGCTGGTGGCATACCATAATCTGGCGGTGGGGTACCGTACCCGGCTGGTGGCATATCTGGGCTTGCCATTTGCCCTGTACCCTCTGTATGTACAGGAGGTGGTGTTGCCTCGGGTATCGCCTCTTGAATCGGTGATGTATCTATAGGTGTTGTTGTTTCAGTTGATGTTAACGAGCTATACATATTAGCCATTAAGTTATCCACTAACTCTCTTGCAAACTTTAATGGTAATATTTGCATAAGCTCACTATCTATAATATCTTCTAGTATTTGCATCCTAAACGATATTTTAACGATTGTTTTTTCATTTCCTATTACTTGTTGAACTTTCTCTTTTGCCGATTCAAACTGGACGGCTTGCGGAGGAGATATATCAATCTTCTTATCAAACATCTGAGACATTGACGTTGAAGAAGAACCTATCATCTGGTTCATCGCTTCTGCTATTGCACTAAGATGTAATTCATTAAGGGACTCTCCATTATCTACCCCTGTTCCTCCCATCATTAAGTCTGCAATTATTCTAACATCTGACTCTTTTAGCATTAATAAGTTGGTTCCAGTCAATCCTACTGTATAGTCTACTGATATTGTTACTAAATCATCTGTTATTTGGCTTTGCATTTCTTCTGCACTTAAAACTTCAACTTTTGGTGTAGTTATCATAACTTTATGGTTTAACAATGCAAACAATGTGGTTGCAGCTGTTCCCATATTTATGTTTCCAATTTCCCCAAGCGCATCTATTTCTTCCAATGTAAGTACTATGTCTGGTTCATCGTCCATAAATCCGCCGTCATCTGAAAAGCCGCCGTTGTCTGAAAAACCGCCGCCATCGTCTAACATGCCACCGCCTAACAGAGCGTTAATTTCATCTTGGGAAAGTATACCATCTGCCATTACTCATCCTCCTTAGCTATAATTTCTTTAATTTGTATTGCGGATCTGCTTTTAAATATTCCAGGAGCACCTTTAAATTTAAGCACATTTCCTATATATAAATCGATATCATCATCAATTTCACGATCTAGCTTTATTATGTCATTAACTTGCAAGTCTAAAAATTCCTTTACAGTTACATGAGTCTTGCCTAGTATCGCTCTTATAGGAATGTTTGCTCGTCTTAGAATATCCTCAACATTTTTGTCTTTTTCCCTCTCATCATCTTCGTTTTGCCCAAATTGATAAGAAGTATTTAATTTAGTAATAATAGGCTCAAGAGTAGTATATGGCATACACAAGTTCATTAGTCCATCGACATCCCCAAACTGTATACTAAAAGTTAGTAAAGCTACCATTTCATTTGGAGGAATCATATTTAATATCTGTGGATTAGTTTCTACTTTCCCTAGATACGGTCTTAATTCAACAACATTCTCCCATGGCTCTCTCATCAAATCCACTAGTCTAGTAAAAGCTTTATTTAATATAATAAGCTCTATAGTCGTAAATTCTCGTATAGCTTCTAGTTCCCCACCTTCACCACCTAATAACCTATCAAGAAAAGCATAACATATATTCGTTGATAATTCAAATAATATGTTACTAGGTAGAGGATTAGGTTCTATTATCGCTAATGCTACAGGATTTGATAACGCACTTGTAAAGTCCGAAAACGTAATAGCTTCTGAGCTTTCTATTTTTATCGGGACAAGAGTACGCATCATTCCAGATAGATATTGACTTACTAATCTAGCATAATTTTCTCCCATAAGTTCAAGAGTTCTAAGATGTTCACGTGAGAATTTGGTTGGACGTGCAAAATTATATTCCTTAATTACAACCTTATTTTCTTGCTCTTTTATTTCATTTACATCTATTTCACCACTGTTTAAACTGGCAAACAGGGCGTCTATTTCCTCTTGTGAAAGTAGTTCGCTCATTCAATCACCTCCCTAGCGTGTTCCTACTTTCTATTGTACTAAATATTCAATAAAAATAACTTCATAAATCACATCCACCTCGAGATACGCATTAATAGCATCTCGAATTTCTATTGCCATCTTTTCTGTTGCATTTGCCTCTGAGGCACTCTCATAAGTTTCTTTCCGCAATAAATCGTTTATGATACTCTTATAAGTTGCCTCCTCTACCTCATATGTTGATATAAAATCACCCAATGCCTTATTTTTTGAGTCTATTTTAAATCCAACGTGCATTCTTACGATATGAGAAGTAGGGTCTCCGCCTGACAGGTTTGACATTATAGTAGATGTCATTTGCACCGTTGTTAAGTCATCAGGCCGTTTGTTTGGGTCTTCAGGCTCTGTCTCCCGCATCACAAAAAACCAAAAGGCAAATCCTCCGCCTCCTATTACTAATAGCAGTACAACTACTAAAATTATAATAATAACCTTTTTATTCAAAGATTTAGCCTCCTTTCATTAATACTAATTTAATACTATTTATTTCATTTTATGCCTTTTATCTTAACTTTTATCTTATGAACTTAACTTTTATCTTATGGAATAGCATCTTTTACAATTTTAATCTCCACTCGTCGGTTAGCCTCTCGTCCTTCTGCAGTATCGTTACTTGCCACAGGATAATATTCTCCAAATCCTTCTGCAGAAATCTTTTGAGGGTCAAAATCCAACTCATTAATAAAGAATTTTGCAACCACAATTGCTCTTGCTGCGGACAATTCCCAGTTACTAGGGAAATATGCTGTATTAATTGGCACATTATCTGTGTGTCCCTCACTTCTTACAATAAAACCATCGTTTAAATATTCCTTTATTTGTAATCCAACAGTATTCAATACTGGAATTGCCCCAGCTTTTATATCCGCCATACCAGGATCAAAGAGCAAAAAGTCCGCAAATGTCAGCACTACTTCTTCTCCATCTTGTTGTACTTCTACCCTATTTTCTAGGCCTTCGGCTTCTATAAATTTTTCTAGCTCTTCTTTCATATTATTCAATTCTGCCTGTAATTTCTCCTTTTGCTGCTCACCATCATCATTCCTAGGCGTACTTTCAATTCCCCCTCCTAGTAAACCGGCACTTTGCATAACCACTTCCCCACCGTCTAATATCCCTGTTGAGCCAGAATATGAGTTTATAAAAGCTGCAAACTTAGCTGCATCTAGAGATGACATACCAAATAGTAACACGAAAAAACATAGCAA
>MDSQ01000087.1_pt1 | contig 15937 bp, 8 predicted proteins | sample 1008251 | NCBI WGS metagenome assembly MDSQ01 (sample SAMN05526597, study PRJNA338239) | gut metagenome | isolation source: Hindgut content | host: Naso unicornis | place: Saudi Arabia: Red Sea | collected 2016-05
CCTCACGTTTTGGATACCTCTGCCTGGTTTGATTGCTTTCCCGTGTACCGACCTCTGCCTGGTAATAAACCTGCTTTCTGAACTTTCACCGGTCTCTGTTGTGCATTTGAGTCCTGCTCCACTGTGGTACGTTCCTTGACAGATCACTTGCCATCTCACACTGCTTTATTGAGAGAGAATGACTCCTCCTACCTCTGCAGTTTTCAGTGAATCCAGGAGTTGGTGCTGAATTCGGAGAAAGTTCTATTTTATGTTAGGATCAGATGATCACAAATCCTGGTCATTTATTACCCATGTTTAAAACTAATCTGTTAACATTTTTATTTAGGTATCTCATGACTGGATGATAAAAATAAAACATGATTATTGACTGAAATTGGTTGTGGAACTCTTAATATTATGAGTGGTTTTATTTATTTATGTTATTTTTGTTGTTTTTAGTTATTTCTGCAATATTGATTTTACTTTTGGTATTATTAGTGAATACATATATATCCTTGTCATTTCAATTTTTTGATCTAATTAACAACCCTGATGCTGGTTGCCTGGAGGGAGGCTGTGGGTTAAGGTGAAGGGGGATTGGATTCAGATTTCTGTACTTTTATGATGGAAAATCTATAATTAAAGTAGTAAAATGGGAAGAACGCGTGCATGATTGCAAGTAGCAAATGCATTCATTGGTTTAGAGTTCCAAATCCAATCTGAATGTGTATTTTTAATTGTTCGTATGCAAGAAAATGAGAGCAAGATTGAGAGAGAAAGAAGACTGGGAGTCTCTCGTAAATGTGTGCGTGCATGTGTGAAGCTTTTCATGTGTTTCATTTTTATCCAGCTGACAGAGGTCTGCATTACACAACAATAAACACAGCAAAAATGCACAATTGTTTCAGCTTGAAGAGTTTGCCAAAGCGCCACATAAATCCTGTCTCCTCTCGGCGATCAGTGTGTGTCACAGTCTGACGCATGTCGTGTCACTGGGTGCGACATTAAGGCTCATTAGACTGGATATCAGCCCTATGCTGCAGCTAGCTTGCCCATCCTCTGACCCAGGCCTTTATTTATAGGTCAGCATTGGCATTCAAGTGACTGATATGTGTCACACCCACAATGCTGCTCTTTTTTGGCCTGGACAAACAATCTCTTACACCCTGCAGCAAAAACATACAACAATATCCAGTACAATGGGAATAAACCAGACGTCTGCAGTGAAATCTGTTGTTCACTTACTGCTGCACCTTCTATGGAGTTCGGGGCCTGTGGAGGAAAGGTTATTCTCAGCGCTTTAAGAGCCGCTGCATCTTGAGATACATGGGAGGGCGTCGTTAAATAGGGCAATTTTCATGCTCGCTGAGCAAAACACATACAATGTAAAGTGGGCGGCTCGATGCAAAGAGACAAGAGGAAATATGTCAAGAAAACAACTTTTCAGGTCGGTGTGATGAATCTGAAATGTTACATAAAGATAATGGGAAACTGACGTCAAAGAAAAGACATTCATAAGATAATATTCTCTATTATTACTACATATTTGATTGTAGAAGTTTAAGTGTGAGCCAACATAAGGAGATCTTTTTCCACAGTATCTGTAAACAGCAACATGTTCCATGATTATTCGATGATTATTATTAATATTTTACAAGTCTTATGAATAGTCAATGAATTGTTTTTAACTATTTTTTGTTAATTCAATATAAAAAAATTAAAAATGCCTATTTCAATTCCAAGTCAGCCCAAGCTGCTTGTTTTTGTGCTTACAAACATTTCAAATCACAAAAATATTATTCATATATATTAGAATTAGTATATATTAAGATATATATAAAAACCTGAAACTAGAACATTTTTGACAATTTTGCTGAAACCGTTACTTTACTAAAACCGTTACTAAAACAGTCACAGATTAATTTTCTCTTAATCAACACTCAGCTCGGCTTTAGATGCAACTATGATGTGCAAGTAAAATGTTTACTGTTCAGCTGAGTGGAGCTAGAAACCTCAAATCAGTTATATCAGTTACATCTTTTAAATGCAATCATGTCATAAAAACAGGAAAAGTCAACATTATGAAATGATTCATTGAGACTATAAACCCAGGTCAGACTGAATCTCTCATCACAATATTGAGTTATTGCCCAAACATGTTATTTCATGAGTTGTCTTCCATGCGACAAACTCACTTTGTGTGAGCATTCAGAGCCAAACTGGGTCTGTTTGGAGCAGATCACTGAAGCCAATACTTGTCTCGTGACAGTAAAAGTGACATTTTGCAGCATTATACTGTGTTCTTACATCTATGTTCAGAGCTTCATGCAGTATTCATGAGACAGAGCTGCCCATACAGCAGCATCTCTAATGATACTCCCGACTTTTATTCACACACAGACACACACACACTCAAAGACAGAGGCCCTGCAGAGCCAGTCAACAGGGGCCGAATGACTGCTCCCATCGCCTTCTGGCAATCTCGGCCCTGAGATATGAGCTTATTTTTTCTGGAGTGGAAAAATAGGTCTGACACTTAATTAGCAAACAAGGTCACAGCACAGAAGCCAGGTCCCATGTTAGTGTCTCCCACTGTCCTGCAGATTTGACACCCTCTTCCTCCACAAAACACCTAAATGCAAACATGCCCAAGTACAAACAAATAGGGCGGTCGAAATATCAGTTTGCCATTTTATTGGCTTATCACAGATATATCAATATCTGCATATATGTTGTTCAATATGTGCCAATAGAGGAATAGTTTTTAAAGGTTGGAAAAAATGCTTGGACCAGTGATTTAAAGTTAATGTAATTACATAGTTTGTCTAGCAGAGGGCGTTCCGTTATTAAATAACTAATAAGTGTTGACTGTTCAGTGCACTCATGTTTGGACAATATTTTGTTGGTTTGTTTGTCACAAGTACTTGTTAATTACATATATGTAATATCGACTGAGATGGATGGATGAATAGATGGACATCGGAATTTTCTGTCTACTTAATATCGGCCCCCAAAAGTCCCAAATCTGTTGCGTCCCACAAACAAACATGATCCCTCTTTCTAGCAAAAGAGTGGAAACTGAACACTGTATATCAGTTGGTCTGTTAATTATTACTGTACATCAAAGCATAAAAATGAAATCAGAAAACAAAATTTACTGCCAGCTAACTGCCAACTCCCAAACTTCACCTCTGGTCTGCTCTGTCTTCATTATCCATGTCTGCTTGGAGGACAGTTTGAACAAACTGCAATTGAGGAGGATTTCGGCGGAGGGGTGGGGAACTATTAGCAGACACAGGGCTATTGTGTATGTGCAGTGGCTGTAATCTTTAGCTTCCTTTGCAGTGGTTTGACACACAAACAATCCTGCACGTACACTGCATCATCTCTGCATTTTCTTCCCTCAGCTTTGTCAGAGGAACCCAGCAACTCCAGAGTGAGTGTGTGGATGTGTGGGTGTGAATAAGTAATATGTGTGCAAGTCAGCTGAAGAGGGCAGCGGTTTTGTCATCTCAAAATTTGACTTTGCTGACTGTAATATGGCAGGAAACAATGCACCGTCCACACAGCACTTAGGGAATATAATGACCATTAAGACACAATGTAACTCAGTGATAGTCAAGGGCTAAACAAGATGCTTTTTCACGGCAAGAGATACAGCAGCGCCTTTCTGGATGCAGGCGAGACACCAGCCGATCACTGACATTTATTAATCGATTCACTTGGGTGTGTGATACACAGAGAAGTGCCTGAGAAATGGAACCTGTCAGGAGACAAATTGATGTTTGTCAGTAGAGCTCAGGTAAATCTGAGTCAGGGAGGCTGGATCAATCGCTTTGTATTGATTCGTCAATATGGTACTGATACCTCTGTGTCATTGCTACGATCAATCAGGAACGTAGTTAGGATGATTACAGAAGAAGCCTCATTTACATGGCTGTTGTTGGTGCTGTTTCCCTGTTTCTCAGAGGTTTTCTTCTGTATTTTTCTTATTATTTGCAAAGCCCTGGAAAAGACCAAAACCAAAACAACTTGAGCATCTCAGTACTTTCAGACAGCAAAGCCAGTGTGTGACTCCCAGCCCCAAGCCCATTTAAAAGAAAAAAATCTTTTAAAACTGGTCACAAATCCTAAATAATTTTCTAAGACAGCTGAGGACTGGAGTTGTTGGCAAGCATTACTTAAACACGACTAAATAAAGCTTTTCAGCTCTGGATTTTGGTGCATTAATGAGTATTTATGGTACCAAAACAATGTATGTGGCAGAAACTCAAAACTGGCCACACATTGTTTACAGCAATGAAGGAACACGTCACCAAGCGCAGCAGTGTGGCTCATGTAATTGTTCTAGTTTCAGGAAAACAACAGAGGTTTTTGGAACAGAGGATTAATCTTTATCTGGCTACTTGTTTTTAGAATCGATTCGTTGTTAGTTTTTATATATTTGTGAGCTTAGTTTAGATTAGAGTTTAGTTTTTTGTTGACTGTGCCTCTATGTCTTTTCTCCCCTTTCCACTTAACTGAACAAGAAAACACCCTGGACATTATTTTACCATTATCCTTTCACTCACCTCACCATTATAAGAATCGCTCTGCTTGTTTGAAGTCTGCAAAAAATCTAACCCCATGCTGGAGGGAAAAATCCTTTTGTGCCAGTAGACAATCAAGCCAAGCAGTTTTTACTGCTCTTGTCTGCTCACAGTGATTACACTGAGGTCTCAAATTGTTCCAACACAGCAACCATTTTTGGCTGCTCAGATTCTAAACAAGTGTATGTATGTTGTCCGTTCTTATGTCATAGGTTTACTTCCAAATCAGCACTGCATTCATCGCTGTTTTGTTTGTACAGTTTACAAGAACAATGTGTGTGGATCTGCCCAAAAACCACATATGTCTTTCTATTTCTCTCAGCAGGGAAACCTGTGGCCACAACCTCACACAAACCTCACATAGAAACTGCAAAAACAGCAGCATGGGAGAAGCAGACAGACTGATGCGTGTACTGGACGTGCTAAAGCTTTGGGAATAATAATTTAATTTACTTATGCCATCCTGGCTGCAAACTCCCAGTTGCACTGTCGCTTTCATGCAACCACAGTCCTACTGCCGAGGGCAACGTTGCACAATTTGCAGCTTTCAGAATTTGACAGCAAGCTCTGCAGATATTTGTTTACTTCTAACATTCTCTATATTCCAGAAATTTCTCTCCAGGGCAGATATGTATGAATGACAGATTATTCCAGGAAATGAGAAGAAGAGGAACAAATCCCATACCACTTATTCTCTGAACAGCATTGGCGCCTGTCTACAGCACATCTGGCCCTCGATAGGAGGTCTTTTAAAAGATCTGTGATGCAGCACCAGACTGTTTACAGTTTACTTTGGTAACTTAACACTTGGTGATTCATTAAACCGACTCAACCTCAGTGAATCCCTAATGAAATATCATAATTCCAAGTCGGGTAGGGGAATGTAAACACCCTGCATCTTACTGATAAATAAGTCATTAAGTAAGGAAGGAAACATAATTAACACCACATAAGGCTTTGGGAGACTTATAGATTTTTAAGCAAGATTAGAGATTTCTCTTTGGAAGAGTTCAACAGTGGCACTTTATGGCTTGAACAGTTCAAAGAAGAGGCTCAGACACCTCCTCCAGAGTTTAAAGTCTATGAGACAAAGCCTGCTCTGTGAATCCACTGACTGCCATACTGTATTAGTCTGTGCCAATGCTTTTAAGCTGCGCCATGCATATTCATGCCTACCCATCAGGAAGTCTTCCACCACTACTTGTGCCCCTGCAAGCTCCACTCAATGGGTGCATTTATGTGTAAAATAATATTCCCCTGTTATTTGGCACTCAAGTTCTCCTTCCTTGACAAGCCACATTTACTATTTAAAACAGTCTGCATGAGATCTTATTTAAATTGCCAGGAACCTGAGCGGGACTGCTGGGGTAAGCTAATATCTCAGAAGAGATTTTTCATTTTTTGTTTCTCTGTTGATTGTTTCCTTTTGTATTAATCAAAGGATTTGGTTAATTTGTTCATGCTGTGGCATTTGGTAAGAGAAAAACAACTTAATATGGACAAGGGTTGGAATTGCAGAGTACCTCTCAGTACAACATGATACGCAATACGTATGATAATTGATATATTGTACGGCAATTATACGGCCCTGACGACATGGGATTTGCCAATACCAATATTAGGGAGCAAGAAAATTCCGATATCCAATATATCTGCTGTTATATTGACTATATGTGGTTATCAACTGTCTGCTGCAAAGGTATGTAATGGAGGCAGGATATTTTATATTTTGACAATCTTTATTCCAAACATCAGTGCACTGAACAGCAAACACTAGTTATTAAATAAGGGACCGCCCTCTGCTAGACAAACTATGTGATTACACTATTTTTAATTAATAGTCCAAGCATTTTTAGCAGTCTTAAAGAACAGTTTTAATATTGGCCCATATTGGAAAACACATAAGCCCATACAGACATATCTGTCTTGATAACAGTCGGGCCCTACTTATGTAAAGATACATCAAGATGTCCGTTTAACTGTTACGTCAGCCACTTTCAACTCCAAAGTCTGCTGTAGAAGTAACATCAAATCTCACTAAGCAAAAAACAAATCTGTCCTAAAACAACAGCCAGATGGCCGTGCTTTAATTACTTCTCCTGGTCATACTGACTGTTAAAGAGAACAATTCCTAATGTGCACTGACTGCGAGTATTGGGGACAAGGTTCAATTGTTTATGCATATTTGTAAGAACAATGTTGTGTTATATCTTTTCACTGCAGTCCGACATTATCCTGCTGTTTTCTTCTGCTTCTTCTGTCTCACTGTCAGCTTCTTCTTCTGCCAATTAATTTCTTTTCACATTACCCTTATTGATGTCATAAGCGCCACCGCGATGAGTCATGAAATAATGACGCAGGTGAGCCTCATTGGCAGGGAAATCTGTTAAAAACACTGTATTGTTTTTGTTTTTGTTTTCTGTTTGTTTGTTTTGTTTTTTAAACTGAACTATCGATATTTGGTCCCACCTTATCGATCATTGTATCTCACGAGTCAAGACGACAATTTATTGCCAAATCAATATTATGTAACACCCCTTATCTGGACCAGGCCTTCCGACATCGTGGTATCCATTCATTTCCAGGACACAATGTCCACATCAACAGACCCGGTCACCTGTGTTTACTTCTGAGCACATGGCCACAGTCAGACAGCCTGGTGGAAAGCAGCGTGTGTTCTGACTGACAATGAGCACAGCCTGGGCAAAGACCTGAGTCATCTGGTACCTCTTCGCCAAGTCACACCATGTGATCGTGGCTCATGACACAGAACAGGTGCCCACTTAAACAACAGAGAAGAACAGAGGGAGATGTGTTGCAGCAGAGTGCTTAGATCAGGATGCCAGAGCATCACCAACCCACCGGGTTGATAATTCTTCCATTGTGATTAGCGTAATGTGCTGTCTCTTTCAAAACTGAAATCTTCAAACGAAAACTGGTACATCATGACATGACTTGGCTGTGTCAGCATCAGGGGGTGCTGATGTGTGGGAGCTTCCTGGCATTCAGATCACAAGATTATCACTTTACATAAGGAAAACATCTCCTCACTGTTATGAAGCTGTTTGCACACAGTCCGACTGCCAGAGACGCAGCTCATAACATCCCACGCAGCTACATGCTTAACAGCATTTCCAATCAAGCTTATGTTTCCTCTGGTAGCAGCAAGAAAGATAAAGTGGTGGAGTGACTTTTCATATATAATGCTTCAAACACAGTTTTGCTTGATTGCTCTGAGAGTTCTCACAGGGCCATCCTGCCTACATTGTGCTGGCTTTAATTAAAGAAAATGATAGCATTGAGTATTTGTTTTCTAACAAAAGACAGTCAAGTAACTCTTCTCATGACTCTCGCTGTCTTACTTCGCAGCTTTCACTTTGTTATAAGACTTCTGACATAATATTCTTCTCAGCATCTCATATTTTATGGACTCTGCAAAAAATATGATAAGGTAAGACAACCTTTATTGATCCCGAGTGGAAAAATCTGTCGTTGTAGCAGCTCAAGAACAGAATGAAGTCCATATACATTGAGTACAAGAATACATGCATAAAAGGACAAGAAAAATTACAATAAAACCTTATTTTCTATAATAATTCCACAATTTCTTAAAGAAATCCTCAGTAACTCTCACAATAAAATAATTAATTATGAAACTGGAGCCAGGAGCTGTTCGCTTAGTTTAGCATAAAGACTGAAAACAGAAGGAAACAGCTAGCATGGCTCAGTCCAACGCTAATCTGGCATCTCTGCTGATTGACTTGAAAAATCTTGTGTGTGAAATTATTGATATTGATGCCTACATATACAGTTAGTTGCTGTCATGTATTCATTTTTAATATATTGCACTAAAAACAAATCACAATCTTCAAAGTTGGGGGATGTGTCAGTGAGAATCACATGAAGTACTCCTGCAGCCTCTCAACATGAAGTCGTTTCCATCCCTCTTACATCACGTAGAAGACAGTGATTTGCTTTGTCTCGTGGTCCTCTGTTGCAGGGGAATTAAGCAATGTACAACCCCTCCTCTCACTATTCATTCTGCATGTGTTTGTGTGTTTGTGTGGAGGATGTGTGTGCGCGATTGCCTAACTGTGACGCTGTGCCCTTCACTCCGTCTGTCCTCCACACACTACGGCCCTGTGTGTGCAGCATGAGTGGAGCTGTGTGTTGCAGATAAGAGTCAGAGCTCTCTGTGTGTGTGTGTGTGTGTGTGTGTGTCTTTCTCTCAGTCAGATTCACCTCTGGATGCCCTTTCCCTCACTCACTGCCATTACACCTTCTTCATGAATAATCCAACCTGTGACACTGACCGCTTTACTACTGACACACATCTCCATGAGGCTGTCCGCTGCAAAGCCCTGCTGACCTCTGAACAAATTCTCCATTAATATGCATACATGACTTGTTTTCTCCATGCAATAATGTGAGAGACGTTTTTAGTAGGGCAGCAAAGTGATTGCAAGCCCCTCCCTTAGCCACTAATTAGAGTCCAAAGGATGGTATCTTTAATCGCATCTTCATTATCTTCCCAGTTATGGTTCATATAGGTTTGTCTACACTGAGGCTGAAATCTGACTAAGATCTGCAATTAGAGGGCTGCCTTCCACTTCTCCCCCTCCACTGCTTTCTCTCTTGGTATCAGGATGACTCGCTTGAGCCGTCTGACTCATGATAAATATAAAATAGAGGTGGTAAACACCGAGATTGTATGTGTTTTTCCTATTAGCTGCGTCTTCTCGGGAGCAATTCGCGCTGCTAAGTAAAACTGTGAGAATAATGTCTGCACCATGAATTAGCAGATTGCAACAGAGGCTCCTACAGCTACAAACTCAGCAGAGGAGAAGAAACTGCAGCATAATTAGTGCACACGTCTCATACATAAGTCAGCCAAATCCCCTCAGAACCCCAGTTTCACATCTGAATAATTTTATGCCAACTGGAAAAAACAACTTTTGTTCAGGGACGTTTTAGGGTAGTTTGTCGGAAGCTATTAGTGCTGGCGTATTGTCCTGCTAGCATCTACAGAAAACATGACGCAGGTTGTTACATCACCTCGTGAGTTTGTGGGCCAGATGTGACAGCATCACGCCAGCTAAAAAGTGTTGCCCTGACATGGCAGTTGGCAGGTCTGGGCCTCATACAAAGAGTACACTGCCTGGACTGAGGAGGGCTACATAGGCATTGTTTGACCTCTTTTATCCCTCTCATTAGCTATGCAACAAGAGGGTTGATTTGAGACCCTTTGAGAGGATCCAGAGAGAACAGGTTTGTCAGTGTGAAACGGGAAACCAACCTGTTTGTCGTGCTCGCCTACGCCGCATGCTAATGTTGCCCATCAATGGGCTCTTCATGGCGAGATGAAGCCTACGTACACATCGGCAGCAATACGAGAGAGCCAGGAGAGGACAGCGGCGGCCCACAGCTCGGAGCCTGCACCAGCCACAGCTTTTATTTCTGGTTACACTGATCTAAGGAATGAAGGGAGAGCTCCAAATGTTTTGTTCTTCTCTGTTTCTCATTATGCACTCAACCCCCCTTCCTTCTCTCCCTACCCTCTCTCTCTATGCCTTTTATATAGCCAAAGTTGAGCTGAAAAACAACAGGCATCCTCAATAAGTGCTGAATCAATACAGACCGGCTGCTGCAAGGCTCCACTCATAATAAGCAGCATTAATATACAATAAGTGCATCTATAGGGGAGCGCAAGGCAGTCTTATGACTTTCAATTGATCCCGCTCATGAAGATCTCTAAGTGTGTAGGCAGTGTCCTGGAAATCCCAGCATCCGATGAGTGATTTAAAAATACAGCACACAGCATTATTTTTTAGAATAATATGGGAATATTGTGGCACATTTATGGAGGAAACTGTGTAGCAAATAAAAACAGAAATCGTAAAAAAATTTAATAACGGGAGCCTAAAATGCATGTGGACGCACTAAGCAGAAGCACTGCAGGTAAACAAACAGGGAAATTGAATAAAAGGCATGGCAATAGCACTTGCTGAGGCCCCTAGTGCTATCCTTCCCATCTCTGCCAAGCGTAATGGGATTTCTTTGGTTTAAATGCACTTCACTCACTCGGTGGAGCCAGTAGGAAGTTAAACTATTGATCCACAAACAATTTAGCTGTCCAGCTGTCCAGGAAGAGTGAAAACAGGACGCCCCTAAATGTATAATGAGGCTTCCCAAGAGCTCTGCTCTTTCGCTATTCGCACCACGTTCCAGGAGGCCTTCGCCTTTGGGCTCTCTTTGCGATTAGCCTTCTATCTATACACGTCTCACACACAGCACTTCCCACATGGGCTAGGGGTCAGCTGGCTGAAGTGCTATGTGCTGCTCACCAAGGACATTTCTGATTAGTGGGGAACTCCTTTTTGACCTGCTCAGTCTTTCATTATTTGCAGCACCCAACTGGTGGAGAGCTCATCACTCCAGTTTACCATCGCAGCAGCAAGGCTGAGCTGTCAGATATATGCAGCATTCATCTTTATGGTGACGCATCATACGCTGGGTTAGCATAAGAAACAAACAGCTTATATAAGAGGTGAAGGTGTAAGCGGAGGACTACGGTTATGCCTTGAATGACGAAAGAGCATGTGGATGAAAGTGCTCCCTGCACCATAGCAACAAGCTTTGCTCAAAGGCCCCAAGAGTGGCTCTGGCCCCAACGAGAAAGATGCTTTCATACCTAATTGGACAGTTCCATGCACCGTCGGGCTTGGTCTTTATCCCCAGACCTATAAGATTATACTGCAAGCCGTTGAAACTATAGTAAGCTCCTAAAATCCCACGATAAACACAGATTAAATAGGATTAAATCAAAAACAATGCTGCCCGTTACTAAGAGTATCAACGATGAAAGATACAGAGGTATATAATCTTTAAAATGATGCTAAATATGAGCTTTTATGTTGAGATTATAGAATAAATTAAGACGTCAGAGTGAATGTTGTTGTAGGTTCAGGTATGCAGAAACAAAGGTGATTATTTCTGCTCCAGCCTTTAATCATCCAAAATGTTTCAGCTATCCCCTACTTACAGTTATCTTAAAGGTCCTCGCAAACACTCCTTTTGCTTATTATGATCTGGAATTTGCGAAGTGTTTTGTAACGGCATAAAAAAAGACAAATATGCCTTAACAGATGAGGAATTTCCACAGTTGTAGAAGTTTTCTAGATTGCAATACTAAGGCTGAACTCCCAGGGAATAAATCAGAGACACTCCACTGATTTCAAAATTGCATGAAATTGAAAGTCATCTCTTACAAGACCAAAATAGCATATACGTGTCTGACTGAACACCTTCTCAACAGCCCTGTAAACAATGTATCCGCCTGCATCTACAAAGGTGCAACAAACAGATGGCGCGAGGCTCCCATGTGAGAATCAGTCCACTGTGTGTAACACGATACTTCTGCTCCGTGAAATGTTAAACAAATTCACAAGAGGTAATCTAACACTTTGAGGAGTGGTTTAATTAAGACCCATTATTGTTAAGATGTCCAAAATTGACTACTTAATTAAGGAAAACTGTCCTCTGAACTTGTTCACCTTGCAGTACTGTCACATGTTCTTCTTATCATCATTAAATACAAACCTCTTTAGTCCTGGTTAACAACAACCAAAAGGCAATTAGCTATTTGACGAGCAAATAACTCGTGATACTGCTGTGGAAATTGAATGCATCCCAGAGCGGTGTCAGTGATAACGTTTAAACTGCTAATAAGCAAACAAACAGTTTTCTGTGCTAACATTGTAATAAAGGAAAGTCAAATGTTATCAGACGAAATTAAAAAGGCTGATCAGGCCATTAACAGAAATTAGCTGGCGAAGGGCACACGTTTATAATCTCCTTCTAATTGAGTCCATAAATCCCAAAAGATTTTCTTTGATTGTAAAGGCTAAAAATATCTCAGAGGAACCCGAGCGACGAATCAGAGAAAAGAGGTGAAAATCCTGTCAAATCTAACCTAGTTACATATTTTAATTGTCCTTAAAGGTCCAGTGCGTAGGATTTAAGGAGATCTATTGTAAGATGACTGAATATAACATTCAAAGGTATGTTTTTTATAAGTGTGTAATCACTTGAAAATAAGAATTGTTGAGTTTTCATTACCTCAGAATGAGCCTTTTGAGCCGTCACTGAAAATCGAACTTCATGATAACACTCTGATGACATTGGTCAATGTCATCCTACGAGTGGCCCCGTGGCAGATGGAGACACCAGGCAGTTTCTGAACATCACCTGCTTGTCTGGTCCACCTTATCTTAGTGGAAATGGCGTAATCTGATTTTGAATGAGACACCACTTTGGCAGACAAACAAGAGGATCACATCAGACACTTTGGCTCTTATCCGCAAACAAAATCCAACAGATAAAGAGAAGGGAAACAGATTAAATGTTCTCTGATAAAAGACATTAAGTTACAACTTGATGGAGTTTGTTTTTTGTGTTTTTGCAAACAAGCCAAATACTTCAGACACCCTTTCTCACCTTGTCATTAAATTAATAACATCTTTCTCCGGGAGCTTTAATGCTATAAATAGAAACAAACTAACAGATGAGATCAAAAAAATCTATTTCTGTTTTAAGCTGCATTTTTGCATATCAGCAAAATGCCATTAATGCAGGCTGTATTTTATCCTGATCATGGATATGAAACGTGAAAATCACAGATTGCAGTAGGAGTAGGGGAAATGTAGAAGGGGAATATGTTGAAAAATACATGTGCTAGGTTTACTGAAATTAACCCCAGGCCATGAACTTATCAATCACCCTTTGTTGACGAGTCACAATCACATACATACATTTGTGTGCAGAAACACACGCACTAAAGAAATTTCGATCCAGTGTGGCTGAGTAATTATTCATTTGGGGTCTGGCATTTAAAAGTAACCAGCCAGCAGAGTTGCTGGGAGCAAATATTCTAGATATTAGTTTCTAGTAGGAAATAGTTGCTCCAGAAATAGAACATCAGTCCAAGCAAAATGAAAAAAAATACCTCATGCAGTCAAACAAAGTGAATTATTTGTGAGAAAAGTCTGACACGTTAAACAATGTAGAAGAAGAAGCAGCAGTTTTTCTTCCATTTGAGAGGCTTGAAGCATTTTTTCTTGAGAAAAATCTATCATCAAAAATCACATTATTTTCTTGTTTCAGCTCAAACCTGCATGATTTCTTTTCTAGCTATTGGCTTTACATGGCAGTTCAGTAACTTTTAACAAGATGATAAAGCACCGTATAATATCTTTTAGCCAACATTTTGTTCGAAATAGATCGACAGTCAACAAGTGGCGACAAAAGTGCACTGTGCCTACGAGTTGTTACCACTTAGCTCAGTCTCTTCACATAAGATCTATAGGGTCACATGCATGCAGAGAGCAGGGACAGTCCACAGTGGGAGAATCAATGGCAAGCCTAGTGCAACTAGTATCAGACAGCCAAAATGGCAGATGGGGACTGAGGCCCTTTCTCCTCCTCAGGCATGAACAGAGGAGAGGTCTGTCTCCAGGCAAACACTGAGGACGTCATGTCTCTGCCTTGTTGCCGTACCATTAGTGGATCTCGCTATTGATCGCCGGTGCGTAAATTGCTGAGCAATCTAAAGGAAGCATCAAGACGAGAGCATCCCATGTTTTGTCAGCAACACAGGGAGAAGCACTTGTGCACACAAGTGAAGACAGCTGCAGCAATAAAGGCTGGTGTTTGTGTGTGCGTGGCTCTCTGCATACATACGTCTATGTGCATAGGCTGTCTCGTCTTGCTGTCTCATTCACTTTAACAATGGAACAAGCTTACAGGACATATTCCCTGCAGCGTGACTGACACTGCATTAAGTCTGACAGAAGAAACTGCGCATAACAAACTGGCCCTGTTGCAGCCAAATGCCAACGCTGCCAATCAGTTTAGAATCTTTTCTAAATCACACACAAAATCTATCTTGTTCTCCTCAACTAATGCTTTGACTCTTTGCCCATGAATTTGTCGCCCAGGGCTTGGAAGGACATCTGGAGATGGATGTAATCTCCTAAAATGACTCTAAAATGTCCTAATCTTAGATGGAAAACATCCAAGGCTCTGCTTTGGGCACCAAAATGCTTTAAGACATAACGTTTAATTTAGAGGAGATGAGAAAACAGATAAAAAATCATTGCCTTAAATATAAAAAAAACTCTTCAGCACTGGACAGATTTGCAGTGAAGAATCATGCAACAGATGAGCGAAACCAATCTCTCTCATAGGTTCCATGCTGCGGTGAAGTAAAGTGAAGATATGGAGGTTGAAGACAGTTTCTTTTTCTGCCTCAGGTGAGGTTAGCCTGTCTACCTCCATACATGTCAGATGTTTGTGACTGAAGCTTCAAAGCAGGAGGAAATTTAGTGATGGGCTATGTTGACTCATTTGGCTGTGACACTGATGGATGCTGAGGCTGTAGCCTTGAAATGCATCACAGAACAGTCATATCTTGCAGGGTTTCTATGTTATGTAAAAAGTTGCATGTCGTGCTGGCTATGCAAGCCACCACATCCCCACAGCAAATCTGCTGCATGGCAGGGAACAGATTATTACAAAATTCGACACTCCATATGTAACATATCTCCTCATAGAGCGCGGGAGGTAAAAATGAGAGATGATGCCATGCACACAGTAGGTTAGCCTACTTCTGAGCAGAGTAAATTCGTTCACCTAGCATGAAGAAGAGGGTCTGTCCTCAGGGTGCACACAGGACAGCACAGGATGCATTAGCAGCAGTCAAGCTTACAAGATCCATAAAGTGCTCCACCTGACAGGCAGCCAAGGAATCCCTCTGACATTTTGCGCCGCATTTGTGGCTCTGATTCAAGTCAGGACAAACACACAGGGAACGATAGCACACATGGCAATGAATGGCAACTGGCTAAATTGAAAATATTGTTACAAACCAATCTATCAACTGATCATCTAAAAGTAAACAGAATTATATGATGGATGAGCAACACAAATCCCACAGGAAGATTATAAAGGAACAAAATACCATTTCACCTGTTTACAAACCTACATTAATATGTTCATCTAGGACCAATAATCATAAATACCAGGCACTCATTCAGTCGGCTCTCACCATCACAAGAGCAGAACAACTCTAGAGCTGTGAATAAAACAAAGATGTCCATCATCATTCCTCCTAGTCCGGTGTTGCTGATCACATTATGAATGGCAATTAGGAGCTCATTAGACCACAAACAGAAGTCGTGGTGTCTGAAAGGATGCTCAGCTGTCTGTAGCAGAGGAAGCCATGCACTCAGGCCATTATTGAACAGCATTATAAAAAAAAAAAGATGGTTCTTTATCGAAATATCAACCCATTATGTGATAGAGTGCAG
>MDSQ01000088.1_pt1 | contig 15782 bp, 5 predicted proteins | sample 1008251 | NCBI WGS metagenome assembly MDSQ01 (sample SAMN05526597, study PRJNA338239) | gut metagenome | isolation source: Hindgut content | host: Naso unicornis | place: Saudi Arabia: Red Sea | collected 2016-05
TAGAACCATAATTCATTACCATGTCATTTTTTGTCAAAGCCACAGAAAGCCACTGCAGAGGGGAAAAAGAGTCACATGAGGCTTAAGAGCCCCAGGTTGCAGACCCCTGCTTTACGTAGTTAACTGGACATTTTTAGGGCACACCTTACCTTTGAGTAACCAATCAAAGACCTTTGAGAATAATTATATTCTTATTTATTGCTCAGATTAGATGTTTTTGTTTGGCTGTCACATTTTTTCTTTACATCTCTAAGTGCCTCTTCACAGAGACTCACAGCGTGGCACTCAGTTCAAGCATGAGTGACATAAAAATCTCATGAATTCTAATATGACTGTTCAAACTGAGGTTGCATTGTAAAAAATCTGATCTGTATCTGAGAAAGGACCACATATGAGAGTGGCCCACATTTAATTTGAAAAGATCAGATTGTGATTGGTGCTCTTCATACGGTTATAGAAAATCAGATCTGAGAAACGTTTGTGCAAAAAAAAGAAAGCAGCGTAGAGTCTAGACACAAGAGGTGGATAATTCAAACTCTCACTTAATTCTCTGATTTCATATTCAGGTTTGTTGTATTGGCAGGAGTACAGCTGAAGCTTTGCCAGGTTTAGGATTGTAACTCATAACTACAAAAACAAAAAAAATAGCTAATGATTTCATATGAAAACAAATAGTTTGAGACAGACATTCACCTCTCTCTACATCAGTGGAACTTAAGTGGAGCACTGAGCAGTTTGAAGTTATACAAATGTTGAACATTTTTTATTTTCACATACAGGCTTTACACACACAGGATACTGGATACAGGATTCATGTTTTGTTTTTCCGTGTCATAGGGCAGGACTCTTCTGTATATTTTTGGACCAGCTGAGACTAAGAGTGGACATCAACCAACCAGTCGTCCCAGAAAGACACTTTATTATGGATCCCACTGCTTTTATCCAAGGCACGCCTTACTCTGCCTCTGATTAGTTGCCAGTGTTGGTTGCAATGGTCGGCTGCATCACTGTAAGGTTTGAGTCAACAGAGACTGTTTTATGTGTATATGTTCTTTTTTTTTTTTACCAGCTCGTCAAAGTACCTGGTCCTGCCAGTGACTTTACAGAATTTCATCTGTATCAGTGTAACACATTTATAAGACAAACATATGTTTTGAATGTAAAAATATGAAGTTGCAGTATTCAGGTACCTCAAAATTGTCCATCACTGGTAACCGAAAAACTAAAATCTAACTAACATTAGAAATGTGGCCTGTATAGCGCTTGGCAATGCAAATTTATTCACATCCTAAAAGAGCAAGTAGGTCAGTTCAAAAAAGATAGATTTGAAATGTGATCTTGTGTTTATATTTTCACTGTTTACTAGCACTTGAATAACCTGTCATGAGACTGGACCCTTGTTTAGCATCATATCCCACAGATAGAACGCTAACCGAAAAAGTATCTGTAATTCATTTTGAAAAGTAGGCCTAAGTCATGTTTATTTATTGCCCTGCATAAGAAATTGCTGTGCCAGACAACATTTGACATTTGCTCAACATGTGGACGCTGACCATTAGCCTCTTTGCAAAGCCCCTTGATTTTATTTTAAAGCCACGCATTGTTTATGCATAGTTTATGGGTGGGTGTCATTGCTGAGGGTGAGACTTAAGCAGGCTGGTGTGACTAATCTGTTGGTGATGTAGACTAAAGCTGACCATTGCTGAGGTGCTTGACATTCTTTCCTTTTGAGTCCTCCTCCAGTCTACTGTGCTGCTGCCATAATCGCGGAGGTTCAAATCTATCAGCACTACTGTACACTAGTTTACGGGGTCTCATACCAAGCACACACACGTATGCAAATTCATCCATGATGTCCTCTCCAATCTTAAAAACTTTATTGTTCTAAGAGACTGCTGTCATGCATTAAAGCCTCCAGTGAAATATCAAATCATGGACAGGATATCTTTGAAAACGGAGTCTATAATATTAAGTTTACACAGAATTCAGCTCTGAGAGTGTAGCCATATTGCACAAACTCCACCAAGGTCATTGACTCAATTCCCATTATGACTAGCCACACTAAAATGTTTGCACTTGTGGCAATGTATGACCATTCAGACCAAAAATGGGGTTAGATTACATATGTATGTATGAGAGATTGTTAACCTTCCAGTGTTGAGTGCAAACTCCCAGCCCTTTGATACAAGAGATACAATATACCCTCAGTCATATCCTTATGCAACATTCAAACTAGGCTGCAATCAGAGATTTTCCATTGGCTTATACTGAATGACTTAATGACTGAAAATGAATGGTAATCTCATGCAGTATTACACTAGGGACAGAGGGCTTATCCAAACTCTCTACCATCAAACATGCCCAGACAGTCTTAATGTGGTTCAGAGAGTGCTGCTGTCATAGCTACTATAATAAGTACAGACAAATTAAATGAACTCTCTCTTTTTTGACAGTTTTAATCAAAGGTTTGTCTTGTGTTGTTGTCATGTGACAGGAAAACTTGAAATTCATGAAATATGAAATACACAGACTTTGGTAAAACATGTGAGAGCAGCTCACCGATGTTATGCAAGTGCTGCTAGCAACCATACAGTGCACAGGAGTTCTACATGTGATCTGTCAAGGTTGGGTGGTCTGTGTTAACCCTTGACCCGTTGTGCCACAGCTTGGCATTATAACACACACACAAACACATACATAAGCATACAAACTTCTTCCTTTAATGTTAATTATAACCTTATATCCTTATATCTAATTGATAAGGGGACAATGTGTGGGATGTACCTCAAGCTCAGTATTTCCTTTTTCTTTCCCCATCAACGTGCCCAGACAAACAGCTAAAACCGTGGCTATCTGGCTCTGATAGCACAGGTCTATATATAGAGGAGCCCTGTGACTGAGCTGGCTGTAAGTGTCAAATTCCAGGCTCACTCATCTGTCCTGGCCTGTATCAGCACCTGCTGCTAACTATAAACCCACCCACCCCTAGTGCTACACCCTTGTCCAGCTCACACAGGAAAGCCAGTGTCCAACCAAACCTTAGCCTGGAGAAGAAAAAAGGTTGGACTCAGTAAGCAGTTCCCTGAAGCCGGCTCAGAAGGGAGGGGGCAGAGATATAGATGGGAGCATGAGAGGATGTAATAGGTCTGAGTGAGATGCCCCTCTTTGCTTTTTTCAATCGGGTCTGATACATGGCAGTGCCTTTTGCATTATGAAGTTGTCCAGCCAGTGTGGCACCGCCAGACTGAACTTTACCAAGCTGCTTAATCCTGGATCCAGCTGTGGATTTTGAGAGACAGCACGCTGGATGAGGGACAGATATTACAACACAAAGGAACTCAGTGCCCTTGGGGAAGCTTCATCATTGGCCAAAGGTACAGTACCATTTCATTCTGTCTTTCTGTCTTAGCACAAGAAGAAGGTTCTCTCTCTGACTAGTAAGTCTTACAGCAATGCAGTGTGGAAATTTTAAATAAAGGGCATGCACAAGGCAGAGCTAATCTAAATATTGTCACTTCACATATGTTAGTAAGGTGAATAAATCTCAGTCTTTGAATTATAAATAAGATGCATGTCATACATGTATTTGTCTTGAATTAATCTTATGAGCTTCTAAGTGCACGTGGAAATACAATGACTTTCTCTTATCAACAAAATGCTTTTGGAAAGCTTAACCTAAATTTCTTTTGCTTGCTTGCATCTGTTTCTTATTGCATAGTGTCAGAGTTATATTTATGTTCCCCCCCATTTGGAGGTTTACAATACATCAGCATACAGTCTTCTGGGAACATTTTAGGGTTAAAAGCAGCTTTTTTCTGTTGGCAAGCTATGTTTTAGCCTCTCTAATCTTTTGCCTCTTACTGACATTCTATAAGTGTTACTGGTGATATAAATGAATGAGCTACACAGCCTCCAGGTGACCATATCTTATTTCCAGTCCAGGAACACAGCCCAGAGCAGCTTGAAGAGCAGACTGGACTGGCCACAGTGAGAATTTGGAGTTTGTGGACGAGCGATGGACAGCTGGACTCTCCAGGGGGACAGCTACTCCTTCCTGCGCAGCGCGCCCCGCACCTTTTCCCTGTGCCATCGTGACGGTACTCCCAACCACGTTGAAATCTTCGACATCATCAACGTCCCCAGTCAGCGCAGTGCAATTTCTGAAACTACCTGCTTGTGTGACATTTTTGTAGACGACTGTGAGTCATCATCCCTTTCAAGCAGCCCTGCTGTTGGGGCTTTTGTCCCTTCCCAGAGGGACGTGGACGGGACAGTTGCTGAATCAACCCTAGTGGACGACCTGAACGACTCTTCAGGCTCTTACCACACAGCACAGGGCTCCAGTGAAGGAGAGGAGGGCTTTGAAGATTCCAGAGAAAGGCTTTGCAGCCCACTGTTGCAGAGCGAGGCTTCAGAGAAGAGGCAATCAGACGGTGAGATACTGGGTTTAGGACATCCAGAAATTTCTGGAGACAGAAGCCCAAATTTCAAACCAAAAACCAAATCACCAATACCTTGGCTTAACACAGCTTGCCCATCATCCGAAGGCCCCAACACTGGTGAAAGCACCCCCTCTCCTGGACATAACAGTCCATATACCCCGAGTCTAGAGGAAACAGCATCATCCTTATCTTTTTCCTCAGTTGACAAAAGATGTTCACCATCACCACCTAGTCCTCGAGAAGCATATTCATTAGCTGAACCAAGGATAATCACTCCCACTTTTAAAGATAGACAGGCCAGCCCATTACATCAGTGTTTGCCTCCAAGTCCCTCCCCTGAGCCTTTGAACTGTGTCAGCTCATCCTTTCCAGAATCAGAGAACGCCCAATCTTTACCTGAGTTCAGTGTAACACAAGACTTACCTGAACCAGGGAGCAGTTACTTTAATCAACACAGCAGTCCCTCACCTGTGCCAACATCTAAAGATTTTACAGAATCAGTCTTTGAATCTAGAGCCATCCTTTCATCTCCTTTACCTTCATCCAGTAGTACAGAGTTATTATCCCAGTCTAGAGAAACACTGGTCTCTCCTGAGCTGAAGAATAGGCCCTGCTCCCCTGTTACTCAAGCATCATCTCCCTTTTCTGAGCAAAGAGGGAGGGTTTCCCTGCCTGACCTCCTAAGCAGAGGCTCCACACCTGACATTGAAGAATCTACCCACACCTCCGAGCTGATTTCAAATATTTCCACTGCAGGAAAAGACGGCATAACTACTCCTGAGAGCCAAGGTGCAAGGTTGTCAGCTGAACCTGTCAGTACTGGGTCTACACCTGTCCCACGATACACACCTCCCTCACCTGTCATTTCAATAGCAACATCTCCTGAGCTTGTGGAGTTGTGTGTCTCACCTGAATTAAGTCACACAGCTCACTCACTTGGCCTTCTCAGCGCTGCTTCTCCCGCCAACCAAAGGACAAGAACTCCCTCTCCTGGCCCCTCACATAAAGCAAGACACATTTTAACACCTACTGAAGTCAAGAGCCAGGCATCCTCCCCTGTGGTAAGTTATAGTTTATCTCCATCACCTAAAGCCACAAGCAGCTGCTCTCCCATAGACCACAGGTATACTACTCCCTCACCCGAAATTAGGATTACAGCATCCTCACCTGAGGTCAGTAGGAGAGAGCACACTTTTGAAGCTGAAACAACGTCAGCCTCTCCTGTCTTAGAGCCTCTCTTTGACTCTGCCTCTTCAAGAAGCCTCAATTCATCTCCTCATATCACAGGAATATCTTATTCTATTGTTCAGCCTGAGGACAGGGATACTCCCCCGTTTCCTGAGCTCTCTCGTCTCTCCACCCCTGAGCCTGACAGGACACTTGTGGCTCCTTATGCAAGGAGCCCTTCCCCAAGCCGAGACTGTATACAGAGCAGTATAGCAGAGTCTACTGGTACACCACGAGAATCACCACATATATTAGGCTTCACAAACTCTGTCCTGCAGCCGGAAATTACTTCCTATTCACCTAGGCACCAAACACCTTCACCTCAGCCAAAGCATTACACTCCTTCACCTGAGCCAAGATATCCAACTCCTTTGTCTGATAAGTATCAAAGTACCTCACCTCAACAAAGAAGGAAAGAACCATCACCTGTTGCACAATCTCCTGAGCAGAGGGATCATCAGCATTCACCAGCAAACTTTTCCACACAGTGTAACCCTCAGTATACACAGCCTACTCCCTCTCAAAGAAATACACCTGAAGTTGAGGGGTATTCCTCTTCTGTTGATACTACGGAAACACAGCTGACCACACATTTGGAAAAGGAGAATGTGTCACCCTTATTTGAACTAGACAGGGGAGGCAAATCAGTTGCAGCTGAAATCAAAAGCAGTTCACCTGTGGTGACATTACATTCACCTGTGACTACTTCACCTTTCTTAAGCAAGGAAAAGGTAGACGGTTCACTACAACAACAGAGCACAGAGAGAAAAGCAACACCAAAGGAGACAAGCCATCAGGATAACTCCTCCTTCTCTAAAGAAAAACAAGCCATTGACCCCACCTCGTTTCAGAAAGAATACAACTGTAATAATCCTCTCTTTGAAACCAAGTCTTCTTCCCCTAATCTTCTTGCCTCCAAGGACAGGAGTCCAAGAATTTCCCCTGTCCACAAGGCTCCATCCAGATCACCTGTTCAAAGACTGCAAAATCCTCAACCTCATTTCACTACTGATTACCTTACTTCAGAAAGCAGCATCTCATTGGAATCAGCTTATATTTGTGAGCACACGGGAAGACAGCTGTCAACCAGTGTTAGACGTGAAAACAGAGAGAGGTTCACAGAGGTCATGGCCCATCATCCAAACAGAAGACGGACTCCCTCTCCTCCACTCACTAGGTTTACACCTGTCCACATCATAGCCCCAGAGAAACCGTACAGACCCTGGCAGAACAGAAGCCATAGCCCCTCTCAGGTTGTAGCATCCTCATCCAGTGGTAATTTAAAGAAAGCGGTGACAAATAGGGAAAGCCCCACTGTTGCCCCTGTTGACAATAATAGCCAGGCCCACTGGGTTAGGCTAGGAACGCAGTTGGAAATGGAGAGGGAAATGCAGCTGGAGGACGACAGAGAGGTAGGTAGGGAGAGGCAAGTGGAAAGGGAGATGCAGAGAGAGAGAAAGAGGGAGGAGCGGCCTCCTGAAAAGGGGAAGGGGTGGCAGGGGGACGCCAGTTACAGAGGGGAACAGGTTGAGCTGTCATTCAATGCCAGGAATAGAAAAGGGCCTGTGAGTTGCAGAGCGGCTCCCACAAGCAAAGAGACCCGTCAGGGACTGCCAACAGTGCATTCCTCTTCAGAGAGCTTGCCTGCCACTAGACAGCTACAGCAACAACAGAGTCTGCTTAGACTTACTTCCCAACAAGACACAAGGGGTGGTTCTAGCAGACGGCTTCAACCTCCTACACCCCAGAACAAGAACAGGGCTCCTGGACGCGTGACTGTAAACAGGTCCTGCCAAAGTTCCAGCTCCAGCATGGGAAGTGAGCTAGATGAGGCAGACAGTGAGGTGAAGTGGTTTACAGACTTGGCTTTCCAAAGCCTGTCAAGCCCCGAAGTTGATTACCTTGATATGTACAACTCCAGCCATCGTTCATCTACCAACATTTCTCAACCATCTACCCAGGAGAGCTCAGCTGGGGTTAATGCTGCCTGGCCGGCCTATGCTGACTTCAGTGGTTCCGCTCAAAAGCTGGACAGTGATGAACTTCCTTTCCAGCAGCAATCTGCGCATTACTCAGATGGCCTGGATCCATCAAGGTGCTATGAGATGGGCAGCTTTGAGTGCATAGATGTGGCTGTGGAAAGAGAGGACACCAGAAGAGTGAGAAGAGGAGTGCCAAAGAGACAGATTCAGCTGAAGAGAAAGGATAATGGTGAAGGAAAGCAGGATGGAAGCAGTGAAAATAGCAGTCCTGGGATACCAGTGACAGTGGAAAGCCCCTCTCTAGAGAGTCGCTCCAGAGAGACATTTGTGAGACAACACAGTACACCAGCAGCAATGCAAGAATGCTACACTTCTGAGCACAGCCCTGAGCCCAACCAACAAACTGAAAGAAAATCCAAACTTCAGAAATCTGCTTCTCTGGATGAAACATGCACTAAAACCAAGATGGCCACCTGTCTAATTAAGAGCGTCTTGTCCAAGAAGATGCAAAGTGTTGATAAATTACCTGATGAGCAGGCAGGAGAAGAAGTGAGCTCCACTTTTGAGAAAAACAGCCTACCAATGGTGGTTCCACTTAGAGAGTCCCCAAAACCTGATGTACATAATCTGAGTTCCAGTCTTCAGTCAGATTATAGTGTTTCATCTGAGGGTCTGTTTGTGAGAGGAGAACAAAGCACAAAGGATGAAGCTAAACCACCAAAAAGCTTTGGAGTGAGATCCAGTAACAGGCCGAGTTCATCCAGCAGCAGCAGAAGTGTAAACTTTTCACAGACTGAGAGTGAAGAGACTGATTCTCAAAGCACAAAAGCAAACGATCTAAGATCTGATATTAGATCAGAACTGAAAATGCCATTTGATAGTATTCAGTCAAGAACTGGAGTGCAACGAGCAGACGATGGTAAAACATGGGACGGAAGGGAGGGTGGTGACTCAGCAAATGCCACTGCCGGGAACATAGGAGCTTCTTCTTCCACCAAAGCCAGCAGCATGCAGGCCAGGGTGACAAATAGAGACCAGGAATGTGAAAACACAGAGGACCATAAACAACTGCAACAGGGTGACAAGGGTGCCTACACATCAAAGACACAGGAGATTACTCTCAAAGCCCTGGAGAAAAAGAAAGCCTCCTTAAATGTCTCCCTCACACCTGAGGCAGAAAACAAACCTGAGACTTCTTCCCAAGACATGTCTGTCAGAGAAAGGATGGAAACAGTAGGGAGCTGTGTGGATGAGAAAACAGAGGATGAAGAAGGAAGTGAGAATAATCAAGTCAAGGCTCCTATTCACAAAGTTAGAGATGTAAGGGGCCTTGTAAAAAATACATATAATCTGTCCTTCAAAGCAACTAGTGCTGGTATGTCACCAAATGTAAGTGAGAATAGGATGGGACATTTAAATGAGGAAAGGCAACAAGAAATAAAAGAGGAAAAAAATGTAGAAGTCATAGCAGCGGAAGAGAAGGAAATAAGGCAAGAGGTAAGTAGTGAGGAGAGGCAGGAGAAACGGGAAGAGGAGGTAACAGATTCACAACTGCCATTATTATCTCCAAATTTTAAGAGCAAAGGAAATACTCTGTCTCGTCCACAGCCAATGCAAATAGAATACAAGGCTGTTTGCTGGAAAGAAGACAAAAATAAAATGCAGTGCAGCACAAAAGACTCACAAAACCTAGGCAATAAACTCCAGGCTTCTCCAAAGCATTTCACAGAGTTAGGCAGAGAATCACAAAAGTCCTCAATTGCAAAAGGGCAGAATTACCCTGCAGGAGACACAGCAACTACCAAGTCATGTCAACAAGATCTAAACATGGCAGCAGACACACAAGAGACTAAGGCAGAAATGCATAAATTGCCAGACAATGACAGACCTGTGCTGGTTAGAACAGACAGAAAACCACCCATGCTTGGAAGCCTCCCTAAACAGCCCAGTAAGGAAAGAGAGGTGTCCACTGCTGTCGTGTTAATAAGGGAGGGATCCAGCAAGACTAAGACTGCATCTGCAGCCCAGGAAGAGATCCCCACCTCACTGCAGGTCCCAACTGCTTCAACTTCACCTGGACCAAGTACCCCTGGTGGCAGTGGCCACTCAGTCTCTATGTTATTAAAGGAGAAAGGCTACCAAGCTGACATTGGAGCAGTTGTTGGTGACAACCAGAATTCAGCTGGAGGTAAAGGGGTTCCTCCTAAGCATATAAACAGCCTGGAAATTCCCCTTCAGACCACCAATCTTTCAGATGGAGGTCGCATTAACTCTCATAGGGAAAGAACAGTCTCCTCCTCTTCTACCATGTCTGGCCCCTTGGTAGTGTCTGATAACACAGGCAGCCACACAAAGTCCAGAGCAGAAGAGGGAATTAGCACAATGCCTACCATTAAAGACACTGCAGAGCAAAACAGTGTTTCGGCGCTAAGGAATACGCTGGAGCAAACTACCCCTCCCACTAAACAGAAGGAACTAGGAGATTTTGATACAGTGAAAAGATTAGATCCCACTTTTCCTCCAAGGTCACCTGCAATAAGGAGATTTAGACCTCAGCCAATTGAGGTCAAGTCACTGTCTAAAGAAACACAGAAACAAGAGATGCTTGCCAACTCTGCAGGAAACAACAGGCCTCAAACAATTGAAGTTAAATCTATAGCTAAAAATTCCCAAAAGCCAGCTGTGCCTCCAAAACCAAGCTGCAAATTTAAACCTGCAGATTTAGGAGCAATGCCAAATGAAGCGCAGAAACAATCAACAACGACATCAGTGTTAAAACCGAAAGGTGAGGAGAGGCCACAAACCATTGTAGTGTCCTCACCAACAATCTATCGAAAGATCTCCAATGAGTCGACATCAACAGCAAATTATACAAGAAAACTGGCAGTATCGGCAGTTTCCAGTCTCAAACCTCCACCTTGCAAAACAACTGCAATCACTGTCTCCAATCTCTCAAACCAGTTTACAGTCCCCTCAGAGACATCTAATGACATAGGTCAACAGCAAGAGCCAGTAGCCTCACCTCAAAGGCCCACAACCTTAGCTTCAGCCTTAAGACCAGCCCCCGGTCCAGGTCCAGTTACTGAACCTGAAGTAAATCAGGTCCCTGGACCTGCCTCAACTGGAGCCAACCAGCCAACCCATCCAGCTGTTCTGGATCCAGACAGCCAACCACAGGTTCCCAGGACAACATACCCTTGCGAACAAGCTATCCCGGTTACTTCAGTCAATACAAAACAAGCTGCTGCTGTTTCTACAGTACAAGTGCCAGGATACACACACCAGCCATACCGCAGATCAGTGTCCAGTGAGCACCCACAGAGGACGGATAACCTGCGTTTCTATGCCTCAGATGACCCTCCAAGCTACGATGAAAGAGAGAGCTTCAGTCCTCTCATGCTCCCAGATCTGACCTCAAGAAGGTCAAATCGCTACCAACCCTCCTCCCGCCCTCCTCCCTGTTCCTGCACAGCTGGCTGTCCTTCCCATCCTGGTCTAAACCCTCCTCACCATCACCGCAGCCCCCATAACCTTACCCCCCCTGCACCTCCACACTCTCCAGGGCACGCACAGTCTTATCCCTTGGCTCAGCCCTCTCTCCGTCCCCACCAGTGCAGACCTGACCCTCAGCAGATGAGCTACCAGCCCAGCTCTCCCAAATCAAGTCCTCTTGGTCCAAGTCAGCCACCTGCCATGTATCAGCATCTCCACCAGCCTCCTCCATGCCCTCCCCACCCCTCTGTCATACAAGCCTGCCCTGCTGACCGTGCTTTGCAGCCGCCGCAGCATATTGATCCTCGACGATTACCTGTCCACAGATCTCCCCAGCAACAGCCAGTCATAGCTGGGGCTCCTTACAGTGACCCTGGTCACAGTCACTCTCCTGGTCTTCCTCCTATGGATCCTCAGTACCTGTGTGGCCCTCAAAGCCTTGGGCCTTCCTATGGGTCTGAATATGGAGGCGATAGCTCAAGTTTGTACTCAGAAACTAGCTATGGACAGACACCTCGCAGAGTGCTCCTGGATCCTGAGACAGGGAAATATTTTTACATTGAGGTGCCTGTACAGCCACTTAGGAAAATGTTGTTTGACCCAGAGACTGGCCAGTATGTGGAAGTGCTCATCCCGCAGCAAGCAATGTCACAGTCAGGCCTGTATCCCCCTTCAGTAGCCCCCTACCCAACTCTCCACAACCCCAACATGTATGCCCCTGGTCCTCAGTACATGCCCTATGCACCTCCTCCTCCTCCTCCTCCTCCAGCCCCTCCCCAAGCTCATCCACAGCCACCCCGATATCCTGAGGCCTCTGCTGCAACAACAATGCACCCAAGTGGGCCTGGGGTCAGCTACAGGAATTCCTCAGGTCAGGCATCCAAGCCAGAGTCTCAGAACCACCCACCTTTGGACCAGAGCTACCTGGAGAGCATGTATTATGTCCCTACAGGGATGAATGCGAGTCCCAATCCCACCCCGCCAGACTACTACCACAAACATCCCCCTAACCTGCCCCCAACAGGGGGGAAAAGGTCCTGAAATAGAGGATAGAGGCCGCCTTCCTGGAGCCTGTTGGGTTTTAAATACACAGTGTATAAAGGGGGTGTCTAATGTTAGCCTGTAATGTTATTTGAGTTTTCACATTGCAACTGAAGACAGAAATTCTTTGGTTGTTGTTTATTTGCTGCTGCTTGTTCAGTGCTAGGCTGCTTTAAATGAACAAGATATATGATTCTTGAGTTAACGGTTTTGAAAACAGAAGATCATGTGCCTTTTTTATGGTGTGTTCTTAAGATTCTTACCTAAATCTAAAATGATCTGAATGAAATAATATTTTTCACTTTTGCTGCAGGGTTAGAACATCATACTATAAGTTCACCTGTGATGCACAGGGACTATAAAGCAATAGTTTTACTAATACACTGATTTGTGCTTTAACAAGAAATATCTCCAAAAACTTGAAAATACTGTTTTGAAAGAACCTCATATTTATTTTATTATTGTGTTTCTCTTATATTGGATGAGCAAGTTTGTGCACATGATCAATATCAATGCCAATAAAATATGTCTACATGCATTTCTCTTTTTTCATGCCTTCATCAATTTTTCTATAGATTCTTTCAGCAGTTCACTGTGTCAGCATTTATTCACCAGCTAGATCATACAAGTTGAGTGTTAAATATTGTATATTAACAAACGTGCTACTTTTGAGCTAATGGAGTCTTACAAGACCATTAAATTATATGGTAATATATTTAATTACTGACTTGCTTTCAGAAACAACAATGCAGTTCATTTGCTCATACTCTGTCCTCACTTTTTGGGCTTGGGCACATCTACATCACTGCCATAAATTTATATTCAATTTAAAAAGGCTGCACATACCCTATTTGTTTTTACAATCTATTAATCAGACTGACAGCTACAAGAGGCTATGGTGAGAAAGTGTGGTAAAGTTATTGCAAGATTCTTCACAGAATGTGCCACTGCTTCAAACAAGCTGTGCTGAGAGGCTCTTTATATAGCTGCAACTCAGGACTTTTTTGCCTTTAGAGGGCAGTAGCCACTATTGTATACAGCATACAACTGTCAAATGAACATTAATTTAGGTTTTGGTATTGACTTGGAGTTAAGGTCACATGACATGGAGGTTACTGGAAAAACACCATTATTTCCATGAGATAGAGAAAATACTGATACTCAGAATCCAGTAACTCCTGTACGTTAATATAAATGAGTAGCAATACATTGCAACCCACTATTATGATCACTGGAGGGTGCCAAAGACCATTAGAGCGGTGCAGAGAGTCCTGTCCTGAAGGTATGTTTAAATCTTCTTACCTTTCCTGAGAAGACCCAATCAAATTGAAACATTTAAATGGTTTCTTAATCAAAACCTGACCCTGTTAACTGAACCCTGGACCTAATTTGTAGGTTCAAACGAACAAAATTGTTCTCCCCTCTCTTTGATGTGGATGGCAGTAAAACTAATGAGAGGTCCGGTAGCTGTGAGGGGCTTTAGAGTGTATGTGTGTGGTTGTGTGGCTGAATTGGAACAAAACACTCATCTGAAAGACGCTACTCAAAATCCCCTTAAAACACAGCCTGTTTATTTACATCTGGAGGCGGTGTCACACTGGCAGCACCTGGCAAAATGTGTGGTGTCTGGTTGGTCATTTTCAGCACTGGAAATCTACTTCAACAACACTTTTAAAAAACACCCACATCCACAACTGTTTATCATTAAGAATACCTACCGAACCAGAAGAGAGAGGCCTATATATCTCACTGATTAGAAAGAGATGGGCTTAATCCATACGCAGCCAACATGTTATTGAGTAGGGCACTGAATGTGTAACTAAGGCAAGTCATAAACTCTATGAGAGGAGAAAGGTGGCTGCCAAGGTTATCAGTTCGAAAGTAATCATTGCATAGCAACCGCATCTAGCAACAGCACCAGTGATAAACACATAGTTTCCAAAATAATTTGAATCAGAATGACCCAATGTTTATGACAGTTTTGAGACAATACAATTAAGCCTAGCTATCTCTCTACAGCTTAGTCTGAAACTGAATGAAATATTAAGCTTAAGTTTATTGCCATCATCCTGTATAGTCACAACCTGCACAATGATTAGACACACCCTAGAAACACCCGACAATCTAAACTTCCTGGCACACCTAATACAAACTTCCAGACAAACACACACACTTCCACATACTTTAGGTTTGATACAAGATGCAGCTTTACAAAGTTATTCAATTTAAACTCAGAACCTGGTCAAATCTGACATAAAAGACCTGTTTCTGCAAAGTTTTTTGCTTGTTTGTTTGTTTGTTTTGTTTTGTTTTTACAATTTCTGCGATACAATCTGCTTCTTGAAACAAATTCCAGCACAGATTGACTTTGCTGTCAGCTTGCTAAATGTCTCATCAGTCTTTTGGGGCCATTATAACAGTGATAATTGCTGTAAATCACTTGTGGATTTGTGTTTTAAATTAGTAAAAGATAATGATGTAGCTTCTTCTTTATAACCATTTAAAATGAATTAACATTTTCCAGACCCCACATCATCTGTGACTACATTGAATTCCAATCATACACACAAGACAGACACCATTACATCATCAGAACAGCTCTGAGCTTTTTCCAGTGCGTCTGTTTTTGTTATGGTTCTGTGACCACTTTTTACCCCACATTGTGAGGAAACACACACACACGGTGAAAACACACACACTACAGGAGTCACATCATCCATGCCGCACCCAGGGGTGAGTGGGTGCGTTTGACTCCAGTACCCCGTTTGATTTGGATCCACTGGGGTAGGGTGGGGGCCTGATTGGTCAGTGGAAAAGTCCCCTACATTGTCCTTCTGGTATCAGAAATGTGGAAAAGTGTAGGTGGCATGGGCCAGGCTACTAGATAAGAGACAGAGTTGTTGGTGATGATAAGTAAGTTTTTTTGGAATAAAATGTGTAATCTGCTTCCTGACATTTTCCAGTGACTGCCCTCTGGCTGCCATAGATAAAATGCCAATCGTTTGTAAAAGTGAAATTCTAGCCAGTGATGACTGTATTGCTGACTCAAAGAGAAATAAAGGAGAACTTTTGTGCTCCAGTCAGTCTGTCCATGACTATCTGTGTGTGTGTGATGTATCAATTGAAGGGAGGGGACCAGATCATGAGGTAAATGTCTGGTCATTGTCAGACATTTATTATTCTGTCTGGCTAGATACCTTTATTGTAAATAGCATCCTGAGAGAAATTAGTCTCAGCTACCGATGCTAAAGCAATATTATGTAACTATGTATAATTCCTCAAAATTTCAACTTTAAAATCTTTTAAAGGTTCACTGACTGCATCCAAAATGATTCTTAAACTATACAACTTGAGCAGGTATGTTAAGGTGACCAGATTTCTGAAATGAACCAGGAGACATTTCCATCATCAGATCATTAAATATTATCATGAAGAAATTTTTAAAAAGGGACAATTATGGTTTATCTATTTTGACGACTTGCAAAGGGTGTAGTGGACCAGCTTGTCATCTTGGTCAGGGTAACAGGGGTGTATAAAATGTAATTTTTTTCTAAAATCTTGTCATTAAAATGACATTTCTGCTTCTTTAAAAGAACCA
>MDSQ01000089.1_pt1 | contig 15780 bp, 12 predicted proteins | sample 1008251 | NCBI WGS metagenome assembly MDSQ01 (sample SAMN05526597, study PRJNA338239) | gut metagenome | isolation source: Hindgut content | host: Naso unicornis | place: Saudi Arabia: Red Sea | collected 2016-05
AATAAAATTTACAAAAAAAAAAAAGTCTATCTTTTTCTTCCTGCCTTCCCTCATTCAAGGAAACACCCAAATCAGAAATAGCATTTGAGGATTTTGAGTAAACAGAAAAATTATATTTGCCTGTTCTTCACAATGAAAACTTTAATTTTCCGTGTTGAGTAAAACTAATTAGTAACATTGGCAGCTTTCAATCAAGCCCAATGTAGGATTTGTAATAGGCCCAGTTATTTTACTTTTAGTGTAGGGTTCAATTTATTTACTTAAAAACTTACATAGCTTTTTCTTTCCCTATAAATATGTGTTAATTTGACTCAGACTGTTGCTGTCTGTCTCAGACTTGTGGACTGGATCCCAGATGTACCAGGGGACATGAGACGGCTCTATGGAAAGGCTGGAGACATGTACAAACAAGCCTGGAAGGGCAAGGCAGAGGAATATGTCAAGTAGGCAGTTTAATCATCACTTCTCCTGTCAAGATCTTCTTAAATATGCAGACTGTTGCACATTACAGTACCTTAAAATCATCATGGTTTGGCTGTACTTCACCTCAGATGTGCTTTGAGTTTAATGCTAACATTGTCCTTAACTTAAATGTTGGCAAAGTGTAAATTTTGACCCACTGGTCACACTAGATTATAAATGAAGAGTCAAGGGATTTTTCAAAATTAAAACTGAACTATCCCTTCACACTCATTTCCACCCTTTGCTTTTTCTAGCGATAAACCTCTGCGCCGAAGTACAAGCCTGCCGTCAGATCTGAACCTGTGGCATCAGAGAAAAGAAGACACAAACGTTCTTTCAGTGACCCCAGAAGCTACTCCCACCTCCAGCCTCACCTTCACCTGGAACCCACAAAGTGAGTGTGACCACATGTCCCTGACTCCGCCCCCTACACCCACCTTCAGCCCCACCTCTGGGTTTGATGAAACTGCCGCAGAGTCACCACAAAGTGCAAGCAGTGGCTGGGCTTTGGGTCGAGCTTTTGGATGGATCCGAAATATTACTTCTGAGCAAACTTCAAATGTCAACAAAACAGATGACTCTAAGTCCTTTTTTGTGTTCAAGTAAATATATTTAATATTGCACTGAATATTGCACATTAAAAATGTTGAATAAATGCATCAAATGCAAAAAATGTCCTATGTTTTGTGGTGCCAGTTAAAATAAAAAGTCAGTGAGTGACTTTAAATTTAAAACATCATGTAATAGTTTCAGCATTGCATCATGGGAAGGCAACTTCAGAGTTTAATAACTTCATCCCAGAATGTTCTATCTGAATAAAAATTCTATCCTCTTGTTGCTCTCTTCTCACTCTACTAGAACTTCCAAAATTTTTGGCTGCAAACATCACTAAGAAGCATTGCCAAAACAGTGATATCCAAGCTGCTTTCAATTCAAGAGAGTAAATTAGAGTGAATTGTCATCTCTTCCTGCACTGGGCCTTTTTTCTCTATTGAAGTGTGTGTGCGTGTGTGTGTGTGTATTTTAAACAAATAATCATTCGTGCAACTTCAGTCAGTTAAGTTCCTGTACTAACTTTTCCCAAGGTTATTGGTTTCCCAATTTTTTTCCTAGTAAACTCAACTAGTTACAGTGCACAGTGAAGCCGACAGCAGAGTGGTGAAAATAAGGTAGTTGAAAAACTTAGAATAATGAAAGTAACTAGATAATTGTTTGATTAGTAACTGCAGTGTGATCACTAAAGTAGCAAAAATAATGCCTTACATTACTGCGTTACAGACAAATGTAATCAGATTACAGTGATGCATTACTTTGTAATGCATTATCCCCAACACTGCTTTTTACTTTATTATGCAAGATGATATTATTATTATTCCACCTTGTATTGTTTAGTTGTTCTTAGAACTATGTGAGTATTTACTGACATACTGGATTCTAAGTTCTGAGCAAATTTCAGCAAAGGTAAATAAATAGTTTCAGCATTTAAGAATTTAAGAAATGTCTGTAATAGATCTGCTTGGAACAGCATTTAAAGAACATTTAAAAATTACAAAAAAAATTTTTAACCCTAACCATAACCCTGAGTCATTGGTAGCTTGCTGATGGTTTGGCTTAAGCCAACAGGAATTGTTGTAACTGAGTGCTAGCCTGATGTTAGCAAATGGTGAGGTGTTCAAATATCACTATTGAGCCCAGTGTGGACAGAACACCACGGAAACACGTTAAAGTTTTTTTTAAAAGAATGAAAACAAATACAAATAATTAAAAAACTAAAATTAGAACCAAAAATAAGCAATAAATTATCAACAACATTATGGCAATAAAATAATAAGTTAAAAAAACAAACAAACATGTTTAAACAAGAAAGCAAACAAGTTTAGACATGCTTCAACAAAGACAGGCGTGTATAGGAATGTAAATATATAACAGCCTCTACACATAATATGTTTCCATAGTCCTTTTGCTAACAGTTTTACAAACAGTGTAGTTACAAGTTAAAGGCAGATGACAAGGGATTCAAGGACACAAGGGGCAATCCCAACCATCCACTTTGACGTGTTCCAAGGTCTCGGTGTCCATTTCCAGGCACTGTTGATGGAAACATCTCTCACATCTGTCACATTGGATCTGTATAATGAAAAGCAGAAAATGTCAAATATTATCTTCAGACTTCACACAACTTTAAACCAATGGCTATACTTTACAAAACACTGCATTATATGCACCCACAGAATATGTTTTAACGCAATTTGTGAAAATATTAATAAATAAATAAAGTTAGACTTTTTTGAGTTAATATTCCTATTCATTACCAAATTTGGATTTCACAACATGTTTGTCTCTGTATCGACACCTAAAAAAAATATTCTCTTCTGACAATGTGTTTAGCCTATTCCAACACACCCAAACATTTCACAAAAACAGATCAGAATCAATCAATACATACATATATACATAAACAGCATAAAGCAAAACAAAATAATGAAAAACTTACCTAATTTGTCACTGGAGGCCTAGATCCAGGAGGCTTTGCCATGGATCACATGGCACAGCTATTGGCCAAATCAAACACTGACATTGCAGTACAAAGACAAATAAAACATCATCATCAGTTTCACTATTGCTTCAGCTGAATAACTACCTTATAATACTTACAAACAGTGCTTATTATGTTCAAACACACCATGGTTTCTTATTATTCTTAACAAGTAAAGCTATTATTTCATATAAATTTCAGACAACATTTTGAGCTGGGGGGTATTCCTGTGATATTCTGTCTAGTCTGTGTTTTCATGTTTGTGTCAACTTCCTGTTTAATTTTTGTAATCATGGTTCTTGTGTATTTTGTCTAGTGGTTTCCCGCCAGTTTTCCTCACACACCTGTACCTTGTTTACAATAAAGCTTGCCTAATTTATACCCTGTGTTACCACCCACCCTCTGCCAGATTGTCATCATCGCCTTTGTGTGTACAAGCTCCCCAGCCTCAGTTTCCTCGTGTTTTTGACTCTGCCAGCTTTTCCACTCTGCCTGGATTTATAGACTTTGATTTTTGTGCTTTTCCCCTGAATGGATGGACTCTGTTGTCTTAGCTGACTACCTTCCTGTGTATGACCCCTGAACTAACAAGTAAAGGTTTTATCCTTACAAAATGCTTTTTGTATTCCGAGTTTTCTTCTGCATCTGAGTCTCAGTTTGGTTCTAAAAAGGTTACAGTTCTAACACGACAAAAGAAAGCCAAGCCCATCTGAAAAAGCCTGGCTTCAACTAATGCCATTTATCAATTAACCCTGTAGTCATTCCGCTGACTCAATCCAGTCTTATTTAATCAAGACTGACTCAAGACAGGCTTGCACAGTCCTGCTTATGTAGCCACCTGGGGTACATAAGAGGCCCTGATGAATACATGGACGAAAAGACGATCAAATGATGCAATGAGATGGAAATTGAGAGCGGTGTACTTCACTGTGACAGATCAAACACTGCTGATGACGCTATGTGAAGAATACAAAAATCCTAAACCTTATTGGGTGGGGTGTGTGTGTGAACCCCACTTACCAAGTAACCCTTTACCTACACAGTCATTCTTCACTATCACATCTCAACAGAAGTCATCTTTCAAAGTGACAAGTAAAAATCCAATATATAAACATCTTCCACTGTGTCCAGTAGCTTAATGAAATGTATTTGTCAAAATTGAGCTATAAATATATACCATTGTAGCCATAAAAAAAGAAGACACAGGCCACTGCTAATGGTGGGAGGCCTCCACCCGAGGACCTCACACTGGTAGAGAGCTGCAACCAAGGAGACCATGTTGAGGGAATAGAAAGGGGGTGTATCCTCAGACATTATTCCCCAACATGCTTGGGGATATGTAGCGATATGTAGAAGGTACTGTAAACTGCTTTCCCTGCACTGAGTCTTCAATGAAAGGACATGCCTTGGATGGTAAGAAGGTTTGTGGTCTCCTCCCTCCTTCTCTGTCTGTCTGCCTCTCTATTTTTTATTTGTCACACCCTATTTCACTCAGTCTCTGTCTTTCTCCCTGTGTCTTCATGGCTCTTATTCTGTCTAAGATGCACTGTGTGGCTTGACCTTAATTGACTGATTATTTTACCAGCCAAGAGTAGGGCAGGTCTTCATAGTATGCTGGTGGTAATGTAACAAGGCTTTTTTATGTCACCATGTTATCTTCATCTAATTTTTTGTTCAGCACTTGGAGTTTGATTTGATGTGTGACCTGAATCATATCAATGAGGTTTGATTGATTTGGCAGTTGCTTTTATTTTTATTTATTACATGACATGAGGGATTGTGTAAATTCACCTGGCTGAACTGTCATTTTGGAGGTCTGTTTCTGCCCATAGGATATTCATCACATAATGAAACTAAACTTGACACTTAGCCTGCTCTGTAGCAGGCTTGTTGGGCAGCATAACTATGGTTACTGAGCAGGTACTCACTAAAGCCACAATGATGGAGGGATAATCTCACTTAAATGAGCCACACTTATTCAAATAAACCAGGCTTTTCCTTAATACGGCTTCATGGAATACCCCCCAGGTGTAGTAAACCTTAAAAACCGGCCCAGCATTTACCTTAGGATTTTGAAAAAACATGGTAGGTCGACCTCAGACCGTGTAGGGTACACTAGGGCACTGTATGGCCCGCAGGCCAACACTGGCCCGCTTGATAGTTCTGTCTGGCCCAAAAGGTCTAAGACAAACCACACAAAATTTATTTCTGTATAAAGTAAAAAAACAAAACAAAACAAAACAACAATTAAATAAATTACCCTAATATGGTTTAAGTGGCCTAATTAGGAGTCACTTGTGACAGATTCCCAATCTTGACTAGTTTATATTAGCTTATTACAGACTGGAGCTGTGCCAAGATTTTGAACATAGTCCATCAAGATCAATGTCATTGCCAGCGTGACGTTATTTAAATGATTCATGAAATGGTCTTAGTAGCTATCTGTTTTCCTCCAAAGCCTCTCCAAAGACTCTGGAGCACACTGATTAACTCAGTGTGATTGAGTAAAAAATGTGAATAAATATTAATGCATAAATATTTTAGCTATATTTTTTGCCTAGAAAATGCAGGAATAATCTTGTTCCAACTATTTTCTTCAGCTAGGAACATGGGTGAGGTGCTCTTCACTAAAATATTTCATCTTCAACTGTTTTATCTTTTGCTTGACTGATGCCTTGTGTGTCCTCACATGAGTCCTGACAAAGCTGCATTAGGGTTAGTATTCTTCTACACCACAGACAAACACTTGCTTACAAATCTGATCCTTGTAGTATCTGGAGAGCCCTATTTTTTCTCTCATGGGCCATCTCCTTTGTAGATGTCCCAAATCTGATGACCGGAACAGCTGGAAAGGCCTTCATCACTGCCCTTGCCATCCAAAACATACACAACATTCTAAACATCACATGAGCCAGAATCTGTCACAGTGCAGCTGTTGTTAAGCCTGGTTGCATTACTGAAAGTGGAAATGTACAACTTTACTTGTATCCTATTGTACAGCAAAATAAAACTGCACAAATAAAAATGAGCTTACAGAGGGCATAGACTCAATTTACAAAAGAAAACCATGAGGTAACCAACATAAGAATAACACTACATTTATTACTTACCAGCACCACAATGACTCCACAGCTACTGCCATCCTGCTGAACTGGATGGGTCAGGACTCCTCCATTCCACTTTATGTCCACCCAATCCCTTTTGCCATGGCACGTTCGCCTCATTTTCAGGTACTCACTGTATGTTGTCAAAAAAAAGATAACTTAAAAACTTAAAACTAAAAGATAAACTTATTGAATTTGAAATAAAGCAGAAATGGTTTGCTCCATGTGTTCCAAACTGTACATAGACCTTTAACATTTTCCTAACAGTAGTATTTTTGATGTTTAAAATGCATCCAGATGACCTTGTGAAACTCTTCAAGTTCTCTCCTAAATCAGTGTCAAAGTAAGTTGTTTGCCTTTTACCATTCCAAAATTACAAAGGATTACCTGTATTTTATTGACTACATTTACTCAGCTTAAACTGGGGCTGTGGAACAGCAAAACAAAAGTATTTGCTGCATGCTAAGTGCCCTAAATGCCCCACCTAAAGTGCACAAATGTGATATCACTTCCTCTCTTTTGATGTGGCCTGCATGAATGAATACCTCATGAAATATGTTTTTTTATGATCCCATTCATTACCTCAACAAACATTTGATGACAGTTTTTTCCCTCCCTAATTTATTCTTCATATGCCTTCAAATATTATCTACACAATAAACTTTAAGTATTCAAATTCCTACTTTAATTCTGTGCCACAGCCATACGCAGTGCATTTTTTCTGATCTTATGCTTGTCTGTTTATGCTCTATGTGAAGATAAATTCATGTCATAACCTACTCTGAAAAAACATTATGTAGGGGATCATTTTTAGACTTTTAGAATTAATTTTACTACTGGCTACCTTGCTGTCATTCTGAAGGCCATGAAAACTCTATCCACTTTGTAGACCTTACACTTAACAAGGGAAATAATTGTAGCATTATTTACATGAATGAATCAGTCAACACCAAAGATTGTGAAATTCTCATGAAAATTGATCGTATATTTCTCGACAGTGAAAGAACCACAGCAGAGGAAGTACGTTTTAAGTAATGATTAAACTAATAAATGACAATAAATTGGACAATGACAACACATAAAAAGAAAATAATGGATATAGGCACTGTAGGGGAAAATGACTGAATTATACCAGTATGTTACTTTAATGACTAGGACCTGACCATTAAAAAACAATTGGATGAAAGCTATGATTAAGCTGTATGGCAGGGACATTGGTAGAGAGAGAAAGAATCGAAACGAAGATTGATTTGGTCAAATTTGGGAACTGGCGTTAAGGAGATTGGTACTTAGGAGATAAAAGATAATTGTCTCAGACATCAACCAACTTAGCAGGATTAAAACGTTCTTACTTCAAGCCTTGATGGATCGGAGTGGAATTGGAGGTAACCACACAGATGGAGCTGACGACGTGTGTTTCCTGCGACCCACTGGTGTTTCTTTCAGAGAATCATGGGAGAGCCGGCGTCCTTGTTTCCTTGGAAATGGTGAGAGTCTGCGTTTTCTGTGTCCCACTCCGGAGCTTGTCATTCCATCCATTGAAAAGCAAGAGGCGGCTTGAGTTTATTCAGCCAGCCGAACTGGACAATACCAGAGCCGTAAATTTCTGCTCAGAGTTGGTTGAATGCAGTTGTCGGTTCATCAACTTTTGCAAAGGGTCGACACTGGCCACAAGATGAGACTTCAGAAAAAAAAAGAATTCAAAGTGAGAAAAATAACTGTGGCTAATTCCGCTGATAAAAGGAGAAATTACTCTTTCACAAGTTGAAACTTAGCTTGTCTGCATATGATGTGGGCACAACTTGAAAAGGAAAAATTGTTAAGAGGAAAAATTTTGCGTGCTTGGGGAAAAAGTTAAAGGTTGTAAAGTATTCAGAACAAGTAAACTGTTTCGAGCGACTGTTTTCCAAGAGAGAAGAAGCAAAACGTAACCAAAACAAAAAAGCAAAAACCAAACAAAACCAGAGTTGAGGATGCGCTTTTTGTAAAAGGGGATGCCCTCTGGGCGTTGCAGCATATTTCCAATTGGAAGGTGTTTTAGTGGTGATGATGTAATGATCTTTGTCGTGTTGAATCGTGGGGAAAAAAGATATGCATGGATTAAATAAGTTTCTATTTGTGTACGAGGCTTCTAACTAAGGATTAATCTTCCCACCATATATCAAAAGAAAAATAAAGAAATTATTTACATGTTCACTGAAAGCAGCATTACAACAGGAAAATGCAGGTTTCAGATTAAAGATTTACTCTGTGTAAATGTAGGCTATGAAGTTCTGTAAATTTGCATGACCATTTTGGTTTAACTGTTGAACCATCTGAAAGGTAATTTCACATTAAACAGGGATGAACATTCTTTAGACTTTACGTGATAGTACATTGTTCTTTTTTAAAAGAACATATTTTGAAAAGAGGTTTCCTAGTGATTAACAAGAACTCTATAAGGGGAAAAGAATCAAGTATTAACAAAAAATTTTGACTGCAACTCTTTCATATACGTTAGACATTATCAGATATAGACAGTAGATAGCAGTCTTGTGCCATGATTTCAACAGGAATAAAATAGATAAATTTGTAACTTCTTACAGGAAACACGTGGAGTTAGCAAAGTTTGATAATAATTGTTAACTAAATGTGGAGGATTAAAGAGTCCTGTATCTTCCCTCTAACAGGAATGTTAATTGGTTACATATGTTGTTGTTGCGAGGTGAGAAGCATCCTGCTTCTCGTATTGATGCTAATTTAAACTAAACAAAACCCCTGTGATACAGTCTGATTACATGAAGTTTATGTCCATTTGATGTTTCCATAAAACAATAGTTTGCTGGTGGAAAGTCAGTTTAATATTAAATAGTCCCTTACATGTATGTGTGTGTGTGTGTGTGTGTGTGTGTGTGTGTTTTTGTTCCATTTGGTATGACCTTTTACCAACTGTAGGCTAGTGACCAACTGTCAAAAAGGGCTTTAGTTTTTGAGATACCCCTACCGGAGGTAGAACAAAACCTAACAATGTTTTTCCTCATCTCTAAGGTCTCCCATATATGAAATGGATTCTTAGGTTAAAATATTTTACTGCAAACATTGTTAAATTGATACATATTGTCATACACCCCAAACTTAAAAAAGAACAAAAATACAGCCTGGCCGTATGGGAGTTAAGACACATAAACTCATGTAGATTAATAACACAAGCTCTGACAGCTTTGAAACTTGACATAATTGTGGCCAGGAAGTTGCTTTACCTATTAGAAAAAACTGGATGTGAATATCTTGATGTGTGTAACATATAGAGACCTATGAACACTTGCCTTAAATAAGCGGACATGCAAAAAAAGAATATCTATGCAGAATATTCTCATTTACTTTGTAGTTGCTCAGCCAGGGATTGTCATAGAAACACATATGATGGCTTGTTTGAAAGATGGGGTTGTGCAGAATCCAGTGATACCAAATATGTGAATATAGCATGCATAGTCAGCATGTTACATCACCAAATGTATGAGGTGTCCCAAATGAAAGAAACTAAAACATTGACATAATCAAGTCTCCACAGCCCATTATCAGCGGTGGATCCAACAAAGGCTAACAGCTCAGCAATAGCACACACGGGAGACAAGGGAACAGGATTGTAGTTTGGCCTTGATGATCTTTTTAATAAATCTTTAACTTCACTTCACACAGTACCAATTAAATTACTGTCTCAAATCAAACGTTCATCAAACAAACCACTCTGAGGAGGAATAATCCCTCTCCTCAACCTAAACTCCCCAGCTCTTTAGCTGGTGTTTCTCATGGGCTGCTTTGGTAGCCATCCCTGTCACTCATCCGCATTATCATCAGTGACAACGTGGGTCATATTTGGGCAGTCTGGGAAAGAGCAAGAGCAAAACTCAGTGCAAGTCAAGCCCACTGAAAGACACTGACATTTGCTGGTTTCATTGCATTTCCCATCTTTACAGTACAGGTGGGTGATGTCTCGAACTTCTTTAGGTGCCGGTGCCTTCTGGAACATGACAGGTTCAATTGACCCATCTTGTCTGAGCCTCTGTCCTCCACCAACTGGGTTCCAGAGATGAGGCTTGGCCAAGTGGCTGTGACGCCACACTGCTGTTTGATATAAGGCTCTTAATACATGCTGCTGGAAGGCATCTTCTGTTGGGGGTAGATTTGCTGCTGAGGAATCTGTGGTAGATGCCAGTGTGTACCTCAGCTCATCTAGGTTGGTGCACGGACTGCCATTCTCCTTTTTCTTTTGGCCATACAGGAGGAGGGCATATTTTCTTGCCACAGGCAAAGCTTCTTCTAGGTTTCCAGACAGTCCAAACTTGGCCATTTCCTTTAAGTTTGTCAGATGGGTCTTAAGTCTTGTGAAGGCAGTGGTCTTTCCAATCCTGTACAAGCTGCTTGTGGTATCACAACCTGTGAGGGTGTGGCATGCAGGTAAACACTCACAAAGAGCAGCTCTGAGACTGGGACAAATCTTTCCTTTAGGCCATGTCCAGAGTGCATGAACACTTTTGAGGATCCAAACATCCCTTTGCTTGAATAATACACAAGCAAAACCAGTACATCTGTATCATCACATTTGACAATGAGACGAGAATGTGACTCTGCAAGGTGTATTGCATGTAACACCAGTCTTGTGTCAGCCTCCTCCTGGTCACTGTAAAGATCAGTCAAACAGTCAACACCTGACTTGCTAACCCTCTTGACCTCCTCACCATTTTCAAAGCCACCTGCCAGTATGACTGTGTTCTCTGAAGAGATTCTCTGTGGCCCATTACTAGTGATGTAGTTGCTGACAAAGTTACATAGATCAGCCTTGTTCCCACTGATTCTCAGGTATTTCCTGTAGTTTGGAACACTCGCTTGTCCTGTGATAATATGTGTTCGCCTGCTGGTTTGGATGGTGCCTCTTCTTTGCCTTTCAAGGTCTTTGACTGAGTGTTGATGATCATATCTGTCAAACACTAAAACAACACAGCTGATGCCATCCTTTCCCATTAACATTTTGATCTTGTTCCAGATACACTCACCCAGGTCATTGAAAGTCTGAAAGCCTGACTCATGGAGACTCTGCAGAAGAGCCATGCCATCGATGAGATATGCTGATGGTTCTTCAACACTGGGCAGCTGCTGTGTCTCTTCAACGACAGACTCCAATTTCTTAGCAAGGTCAGCTTTTGTGGTCTTCCTCATGCTTCCATCATCATAAAACAAAGAGGGCGGGACAGCAGCGAGTTCATGAGACATCACAGTCTCCATGGACACCTCTCTTTGTTTGGAGACAGCAAGTAACCTTTGAAAGAGCACATCTGAGTCCATGTGAACCCTACACTAACTCCAGCTGAATTTTTCATCTCCTTGAAGGTTGCACACTGTTTTTTTTCTCTGGGTCCCAGAAGCTCTTCGTTCTTTTTGATTGTGTCAGACGTTGCTCTATAAAGGCAGCATTCTGCTTCGCACCATCTTGGAGGAAGTTTGCAAGATCTTTCGCCACTTTCTCAGATGCAACCTGACCACTTGCAATGTTGATCAGTTCCTCAGGAACACTATCAAGGTCAAAGGGATTCTGCTTCTGTTCCACAGCTTCCATTATCTTCTGTATGTCTCTCTCGTCTCTGTCCATTCTCGCTGCTCCATGCTCCTTGTGTGCTCTCGGGCTCTTTGCAACAGTGTCACAAAGCTCTTTCATGGCATCTACATAGGCTGTGGAGCTCCCTTTTGTAGTGTGAAGCCAACAACTCCACCCTGACTCTTGCCCTCTCGGTTGATGGTTTGCTCCAGTGCCTGATCAGTAGCCATACAGTTGAAGCTTCGATCCTCAGACCGGCGAACAACAATTCCCCCTCGCTGCATGAATGTGTATGCTTCTGGTTGTTCATGTTCAAGGGATTTCATTTCTGCAACATAGACTGGCATGTACTTGGCATAATTGGTCCTTCCAGCTTCTCTGAACCAAGGCATAACCTCACACATGCAATTCAGGTGAAGTTGAAAGTCAGCTTCACGCTCTGAACGAAGCATCCTTAGCAACAGATCAGCACCATTTAGGAAAATTAACCAGTATTGAAAGGTTGCTGATTGCTTAACTCCCTCATTTGTGAACATCTTGATTCTACTCTGGATCTCAGGCAGTTCAGTCTTCACCTCACTGATGAGCTGTTGAGCAGTGGCCTTGTCATTACCATCAAATGCATGCTGCACATCTTGTAGGAGTTGCTCTTGTGCTTTAGTCATTGCACATTGGCCTCGTTTTTTAAGCCATGATTGCATGGCTTTCCAGAAGAGCCTGAACAGGGCCTCAGAAGCTAGCTTTATGCTCCTTACTCCTCTTGCCAGCTGTTTCCCTTGAAGCAACTGTCAGGCTGTTCCCTCTGCATACACATCTGTCTCTGTTAGTATGTCAAACAGTCCGCCATCGTCATAGAGCTTGCCAATGCTTGCAAGGTAAGCCATCATGATATGCACACCTCCCAGTCTCATTGTGATCTTTCCCTGTAAGAGTGGTGGTTTACTCCACAAGATCTGTTGTGCTTTGCTATAAATAGCAAGGTCTGCAGTCACAAGAATATGGTGCTGTCCCAGTTCTGCAGCAAGCTGTACAAGTCATACCATAGATGTATAGATGGTGGACAACTCTGAGGGTGATTCTCTTATGAAGGGCATGTAGAGTACACTAGCTACTGAACAAGCTGTGTCTGATGTGAAGGCATTGAATGCAGACCATGCAGGGACCTTCTGCTGATTCTCCCTTACGTTTCGGGCCAGCTTCCATACCAGATCTTTGTCATCAGCGGCTTTAGAGACTGTTGGGTTTGTGTGCAGTAACTCAGGTTGGGGAAGTTCAGGTGGTTCTGGTCGCTTTGTAGATTTAATGTATCTGTAATCACAATTGAAATGAGGATAAGCTTGTGATCATATGCATTAAATATCAAATCAGAACACTCTAAAACCTCATGACATGCATTCATACTTTGCTCACCCATTAATTTGAGCAGTTTATGTGACTGAGTAAATACCATGACATGAAAACAGATTTCAGAGAAAAGAGAATGAACAAAATGTACCTGTAAAGTTTGTCTCCATCCATGTCGAACGTGTTTAAGGTAGAGAGGGACCTCTCTGGAACCCGTGCTAGGCATTTATCTGCTGTGGAGACATGACCTCTTCGGAACACAACAGAAGCCATAGCGTGGGTTGTATGCTTCCCATCCAGAGTATCTTCATTTTGATCAAAGTTATCGATGGCTGCATCAACAGTTCCATGTTCAGCAACTCCAGTGAGGCCAGTTGGGATGTAGACACCACTCTTTGTTCTTGATATCTGGTCTGCTGCCACAGATGTGAGGAAGTGCCTAACCTCTGTATAGGAAACACAGTGCCCCATTGCACTGAGCTCATCAATGAGTGTCTTACTACCAAACTCATGATGAATCAGAATGGCAAGTCCCAGTGTGATTGGTGTATGGATGTGACAGCTCTGTGCAATAAGATCATGGCAGATTGCGATCACACAGAGATTGTCCTTCGAAGCTGGGTCCTCATCACATGTTTGGTAATCTCTGTGGGCATGAGAATCAACACACCAGTTGACAAAGTCATACAGGATGTTGGGTACATACTTGCTGCATTGCAGACATGATAGATGATCACTGCCAACGACTGACTGTCATGTTCAACCTGCTCCATGCTTTTCCTCAATATGTCAGCAGCCTTGTGTAATATTTGGGTTTCAGAAAGACTCTGACTTGTCTGTGGAAAGGTTGTCTCAGAGTCTTCTGTCTTATCAGTGAGTTGAGCAGCTTCTCTCACTGCGTAACCTACGGGCATATTTTCAGAGCACACCAGATCTGACTTTCCAGGACATGGGACAAATACCAGCCTGTCTTTGTAATGCTCTATCAGCTTCCCCTTTAGTTTCCAGGATGCATATGTCTTGTGTTGGACCACTGTTCCATCTTCTTCCTTAGAAAGGGTCTTCAGTATGTCATTATAACTATCAGCCAAAGAGTTTAGAGTCCTGACTTTCATATCTTTAGACAATACTGTTTTATCAATGTCTTCAGTGAGCTTAAGAAAGGCCTTGTCATAGACATTGGTCTGCTTCTCTGATTCTTTTCTTCGTCTGGCAGCTGTTATATTTCGTTCAGAGATGTAGTGTCCAAGGCAGCTTCTATGATATTTGGCATCATATGCAAAGAGATCAGGGTATGAAAGCAGCCGAAGATGTTCATCTTCATCAAGCCTTTCAGAAGCTGCATGAAGGACCTTGTCTCTGGTACTCGCGCCTGTACCAGTTGTAATAGCTGTCAGAGGTTCTGGTCTAGTACTGGCCTTCCCACAAATGAAACAATCTCTCCATATGTTAAATGTTGTTGTGTCAGCCCTACTCAGTCTTCTTGGTGCAGATGCGCTCTCACTCTCAAGATTTGGAACTCCATGCTCACTGACTTTTGTCTTGAGGCAGTAGTTTGCTCTACATGATATGATACTATTATTTGAAGGAAAGTATGTCATCTGTATATGGAGCTAGGGTTTTATGGACATCATCATCTCTCTGCTGAGCAACGGTAAGTATGCGTTGGAGACCTTCAGCTGTGGGCTTTTGAACATAGGGTTCTTTTTGCCTTTTTCCAAATGTTTCCCACAGATGATACAAATTTTTGGATCCAAAGTCTGGGAGACATTCTCCATAATTCAAGAAACTAGTAAAAGGGAAAAATAATATACATTTCAGATTATGTATTTTCATACACATGTATAGACATGTCATGTCATTTCTCTTTCACATGACACAACATCATCATCAACAACAACAACAACAATAACAGGCCTAATAATTATAATAATAATAGGCTGAGTCATTTCTATAGCTAGGCTAGGCTAGTACGCTACTAAATTTAGTAGTAGTTATTAATTTAGATTAAGCTAGGTCAGTCTCAGCCTTGTCATATGACATAGGCTAGTATTTGAAATGATTTACCTCAGGTTGGGAAAATATACATGAAGACAATGATGTAGATAGCAGCTGGATCCACCCAGGAGGAGTAGCCTAACAGTAGCCAGCTCAACACTTTATTAATCAAAGATCACACCAAGGGAGTGAAGTAAGCAGTGCAGGCAATACTGCCCTCTACTGGTTTGGACAAACACATAAACTAACACTATTATTTTCCATTATGCAGTAATGACTTGACCAAAAATAAATTCAAGTGGGTGTATATATATTTTTTAAGGCGTTCTATTTCAATTTAAACTGATTCTACTGGATATTTGTTTCCATATGAACTGTATAAGGTGTCATCATGAAATATGCTATTATTTAATGTATCATAAAAAAAGAGTAGCACTTACCCAAAGTTAATTGCTTAGGTTGCAGTAAGATTGAACTGGTCAACATTCTTGTCATCATTGATAATGGGCTGTGGAGACTTGATTATGCCAATGTTTCACTTTCTTTCATTTGGGACACCTCATACATTTGGTGATGTAACATGCTGACTATGCATTCTATATTCACATATTTGGTATCACTGGGTTCTGCACAACCCCATCTTTCAAACAAGCCATCATATGTGTTTCTATGACAATCCCTGGCCGAGCAACTACAAAGTAAATGAGAATATTCTGCATAGATATTCTTTTTTTGCATGTCCGCTTATTTAAGGCAAGTGTTCA
>MDSQ01000090.1_pt1 | contig 15771 bp, 13 predicted proteins | sample 1008251 | NCBI WGS metagenome assembly MDSQ01 (sample SAMN05526597, study PRJNA338239) | gut metagenome | isolation source: Hindgut content | host: Naso unicornis | place: Saudi Arabia: Red Sea | collected 2016-05
CTTGGTAAGTGGCACCTCCTACACGACGAGCTTTAACTTCAAGTACAGGCATGATATTTTCTAAAGCTTCTTCAAAAACCTCTAATGCGTTTCTGCCTGTCTTTTCATTGATAATTTCAAATGCACCATAAACTATTTTTTGAGCTGTTCCTCTTTTACCATCTAACATGATAGTATTAATAAGCTTAGTAACAAGCTTACTGTTGTAAATTGGATCAGACAATACATCTCTTTTTGCGATATGTCCTTTACGTGGCACGGTCTTCCCTCCTTAACTAAATTTGATAAATCATCGGTACTCGTCCCCAAAAAAAATTGGGAATCGTGCGTGCCCTTTAAATCTATTTATATAACTAAACAGTGCCGGGCACAGAATAAATCTGATTTACATTTATCCTTATTTTTTAACTTTAGGTCGCTTAGTTCCGTATTTTGAACGAGACTGATTTCTGTTTGCAACACCAGCAGTATCTAATGTACCACGTACAATGTGGTAACGTGTTCCTGGTAAGTCTTTTACTCTACCCCCACGAATCAAAACAACACTGTGTTCTTGCAAATTGTGACCTTCTCCTGGAATATAAGCTGTTACTTCTATCCCGTTTGTAAGTCTAACTCTGGCAATTTTACGCAGAGCTGAGTTTGGTTTTTTTGGAGTAGCTGTTTTCACAGCTGTACAAACTCCTCTTTTTTGTGGCGAAGAAATATCTGTTGTTTTCTTCTTTAAAGAGTTATAGCCCTTTTGTAATGCTGGAGCTGTTGATTTCTTTTCAATGCTTTTTCTTCCCTTACGTACTAATTGGTTAAATGTAGGCATTCCGGCACCTCCTTACTAATCTTAAATTAATGTAACATTTTATTACATACCTAGCGATTTTATCACCGACTTTTCCAAATGTCAAGGTGAAATTTAAAAAGTATTCCGAGTTTATGTATATAAATCACAAAAAAAGGACTGAATTTTGCAGTCCCACCAAGTAATTTTTTATTTGTGCTCACATTAATGGAGCAAATATCATGAGTATGGCATTTCTTACTTTTCCTACAATACCCATTTTTAAGTCTGATTGTTCTATCTTATTGCTTAATTTAATTGTATTAATTGCATCCACTTCTAAATCTTTAATAGCAGACACACCATACATAAATACTCCGCATTCAAAGTTTAAATACATACTTCTATAATCTAAGTTTATCGTACCTATCATAGCTATCTTTTTATCCACAACTATAGATTTAGCATGCAAAAATCCTTTAGTATACTCATATATTTTCACACCCACTTCTAATAACGGTACATAATTAGCTCGTGTAATTCTAAATACTGCCTTTTTATCTGGTATACCTGGCGTTAAAATATTTACATCTATTCCACGTCTTGCAGCTAAAATAATTGCACTTCTTGTATAATCGTCTAATATCAAATATGGGGTCATAATATATATACTCTCATTGGCCTGATTTATAATATCAACGTAAACATTTTGTCCTACAGTAACATCATCTAGCGGACTGTCGCCAAAAGGCTGCACAAACCCTATTCCTGTATTGTGCTCTATATTAGTTTTATAGTCATTCGGGTCTAATATCTCTTCTGCACTTACATTCCACATTTCAATAAAAAGACAAGTTAATCCCCATACGGCATTCCCTGTTATTCTAATACCTGTATCTTTCCAATGGCCATACTTTACCTTCTTATTGATATATTCATCTGCCAAATTTATTCCACCAGTAAAGCCTACTTTTCCGTCTACTACTAATATTTTCCTATGGTCTCTATTGTTCATAACCAAGGCTACTACCAATTTTACTCTATTAAATGCAATGCATTTTATATTTTCATGAACTTTTTCTAAATACTCTCTATATTGCCAGTGCAACGTTGTCATACAACCCATATCATCATACATTACTCTAACTTGTACACCTTGCTTAGCCTTTTCTACCAAAATAGCTAAAATCTGATCCCACATTAAGCCTTCTTCTATGATGTAATATTCCATAAATATAAATTTTTCTGCCGTATTTAAAACCTTTAACATATCCTCGAAATAATCTTCACCTATAGAATAATATTTTACATCTGAATGACAAAACGCTGGATAATGCGTAACTTCTTTTAAATATCTTGCAGTACTGTACGCTCTTTTTCCTTGTACCAAAAAGTGACAGTTCATATGTTCGTCCGCATTTAAGCATTGGATAATTTTTTCTGAGGATTTGGCTACACTTGCAGTGAGTTTTTTTGCCGGGGCTTTTCTCCCCCATAACAAATATATTAGTATGCCCATAAGCGGCAATAAATGAAGTACTATTATCCAAGTGATTTTATATGCCGAAGGCTCTTTTCCACCTATCAAATATACTATAAATACCATTGATAACAGGTATAAAATCATACTAACAAACACAGACAGCTCTATAAATTTCACAAAACAATAGAAAAATATGAGCAATTGTATTAGAGAGATTACCCCTGTTAGGAGTAATCTGTTTTGAATGGTTTTTTTGGTTTTTACTTTATCAAATAATCTCATAAATTATTGGTTTGCTAAAGTCTTATATGATTCATACCTATCTTTAGCATCTTCTTCTGTTTTTGCAAACAGAGTTACACTTTCTTCTGGATATAGTTGAGTAAGAGATGAATATCTTACTTGGTTCATTATAAAGTCTTTAAAGCTTTCAGTTGGTGCTTTTGAGTCTAATAAGAATGGATTCTTACCTTGCTCTTTAAGCTCTGGGTTATATCTAAACAAGTGCCAGTATCCAGCTTTTACAGCATCTGCAGTATTTCTGATAGAACAAGACATACCTTGTTTGATACCTTGGCTAATACAAGGTGAGTAAGCTATTACAATAGATGGTCCATCATATTCTTCCGCTTCTAATAATACCTTGATTAAGTGGTTTTTATCTGCTCCTATGGCAACTTGAGCCACATAAACATTTCCATAACTCATCATCATCATACCAAGATTTTTCTTACCAGTCTTCTTACCAGATGCAGCAAATTTTGCTATAGCTGCTGCCGGAGTAGCCTTAGATGATTGGCCTCCTGTATTTGAATAGATCTCTGTATCAAATACTAATACGTTTACATTTTCACCAGATGCCATAACGTGGTCCAATCCACCATATCCGATGTCATAAGCCCAGCCGTCTCCACCTAATATCCATTGAGAACGTTTTACTAAATGGTCATTTCTTTCATTAATAGCGTCTACTAGCTCTTTAGCCTTTCCTGTAAACTCCACATCTTTAATTACTGCTCTTACTTTAGCACTAGCTTTTTTAGATGCATTTGCTTTATTTTTGCTTTCAATCCACTCAGCAAAAGCTTCTTTTGCAGTCACATCAATATCCATTTCAACCAATTCTTTCATAGCATCTTCTATTTTATTTCTTAGTTGTCTGTCTGCCAAGGCCATACCATATCCATACTCTGCATTATCTTCAAATAATGAATTCGCCCAAGCCGGTCCTTTGCCTTCATGGTTAGTAGTATATGGTGTAGATGGTGCAGAGCCTCCCCAGATTGATGAACAACCTGTTGCATTCGCAATTACCATTCTATCTCCAAATAATTGTGTTACTAACTTGATATAAGGAGTTTCTCCACAACCAGCACAAGCTCCTGAAAATTCGATAAGTGGAGTTTTGAATTGGCTGTCTTTTACAGTGGTTCCTTCAACTAAATCACCTTTATATGATACTTCTTTTACAACATAATCCCAATTTGTATTTTCTTTCACAACTACATCATCAATAGGTTTCATTTCCAGTGCTTTTTTCTTAGCTGGACAAATATCAACGCAGTTTGCACAACCTGTACAATCAAGTGGGCTTACTTGCATTCTATATGATAAACCTGCAAATTGTTTACCAATAGCTTTAGAAGCTTCAAATCCTTCTGGAGCATTTTTCATCTCGTTTTCGTCTAATAATACTGGACGAATACACGCATGCGGACATACAAATGCACATTGGTTACATTGTATACAATTTTCTTTTATCCAATCTGGTACATCAATAGCGATACCACGCTTTTCATACGCCGAAGTACCTGCTGGGAATGTTCCGTCTTCATATCCATTAAATGCACTTACCTTTAGGCTATCTCCATCTTGAGAATTCATTGGTCTTACAATGTTTTTAATAAAGTCTGGGCCTTCAAAATGGTCTACATGCTTTTCTTCTGCATTTGCCCATTCAGCTGGTACTGTAACTTTAACCAATGCGTCACCTGCTTGGTCTATAGCGTCGTAATTCATTTTTACAACCACTTCACCTTTATTACCATATGACTTTTTAATTGATTTTCTCAGTTCCTCACGTGCTTCTTCAAACGGGATGATATCCGCTAATTTAAAGAACGCAGATTGCATAACCATGTTTATTCTCTTACCTAAGCCTGTAACCTGTCCAATATGAGTTGCATTAATAATATAGAATTGAATGTCATTTTTCGCCATATAACGTTTCATTTTAGCCGGTAAATGCTCTTCTAAATGCTCAGTTCCCCATACACAGTTTAATACGAATATACCGCCTTTTTTAAGACCTTTCAGCACTTCATACTCATCTACATATGATTGATTATGACAAGCAATATAATCCGCTTCGTCAATTAAATAAGTTGAACGAATAGGCTCATCTCCAAAACGCAAGTGAGATATAGTTACACCACCTGATTTTTTAGAGTCATATGCAAAGTATGCTTGAACGTATTTATTAGTTGTTCCACCAATAATTTTAATAGCTTGCTTATTTGCACCAACTGTACCATCTGAGCCTAGTCCCCAGAATTTACATCTTACAGTACCTGGTTGAGCTATACTAAAGCTTTTTGCTAATGGTATTGATAAATTGGTTACGTCATCTTCTATACCTACAGTAAATCCTAATTGTGGATTATCACTTGCTAGGTTGTCAAAAATAGCTTTAATATGACGTGGTGTAGTATCTTTTGAACCTAAACCGTAACGCCCACCAATTATCTTAATATCTCTATCTAAATCAAAGAAGGCATTTCTTACGTCAAGATAAAGAGGTTCCCCACTTGCACCATGCTCTTTAGTCCTGTCTAAGACACAAATCTTTTTCGCAGTTTTTGGTATAGCTTCTAGCAAATGCTTATTTGAGAATGGTCTAAATAAGTGAACTTTTACTAGCCCTACTTTACCGCCTTCTGAATTTAATTTATCTACAGTTTCCTCAATAGTTTCTGTTACAGAACCCATAGCAATTAAAATATTCGTAGCTTCTGGATCTCCATAGTAGTTAAATAACTCATATTGTCTACCTACTAATTCACTAATCTTGTGAATATATTCTTCAACATATCCTACCATATCTATATAATACTTATTTGATGCTTCTTTAGTTTGGAAATAGATATCAGGATTTTGTGCAGTTCCTCTTGTTACAGGATGCTCTGGTGATAAAGATTTTTGTCTAAATCTTTCCACTGCTTCCTTATCTACTAATTGTGCCAAATCTTCATAATCTAATACTTCCACTTTTTGTATTTCATGAGAAGTTCTGAAGCCGTCAAAGAAGTGAATTACAGGTAAGCTACCTTTTATCGCAGCTAAATGAGCCACAGGAGCCAAATCTGCTACTTCTTGCACAGAACCTGATACCATTAAAATACAACCAGTTTGTCTTGCTGCCATAACATCTTGATGGTCTCCAAATATTGATAAAGCTTGAGCCGCAAGTGCTCTTGCACTAACATGAAATACGCCAGGTAATAATTCTCCTGCTACTTTATACATATTTGGTATCATAAGTAGTAAGCCTTGAGACGCTGTAAATGTACTGGTTAATGCTCCTCCTTGCAACGAACCATGAAACGCTCCCGCAGCCCCAGCTTCTGATTGCATTTCAACAACGCTTACTTTTTGCCCAAAGATATTTTTTCTCCCTTGTGCCGACCATTCATCCATAACTTCCGCCATATTACTAGATGGTGTAATAGGATAAATTGTTGCCACATCTGTAAATGCATACGCCGCATATGCCGCTGCCGTATTTCCATCAAGTGTAATTTGTTTCTTTGCCATTCAAATATACCTCCTAATTTTACAAAAAATTTAAAATCTATTACTAATATTTCCTAATAATCATAACATATACATACAAGTTTGTCATTAGTATTTTACTATATTATATAAATTTTTGTACATGTTTAGTATTTTTGATAGTTAAAAATTATACAATATAGATAGTACCTATATCAGGCATTATAAATATATCTTTATTTATACTAAAATTACTAAAATCTATTTACCAACAATACACTACATGTCATTTAAAAATGTTTTCCATTTTCATAGTAATTCTCTTTTTCAATATCTACAAAAATAACATCCACTGAATTAATTTCATCAAATTCAAAACTTTTGGCTTTCAAAATGCCTTCTGTCAGTATTTTGGCAACTAAATTTTTAGCATTTTTTCCTCTGTCAAACCACTCAACAGTTACATAAACCGTATCCTTTAATAAATTTCCATTACAAAAAATATCCCCATCTCCTAGTGCACCAATTGAAAATGTAATCCAATCTGCAGGACACTTTATCACCTGTGATAAACTTTCTGTTAACTCTGCCGAGAGGGCTTTAACCTTCGGAATGTCTAATCCTGTAACTCTAATATGTGGCATAGTACTCCTCCTAGATAAATCTATTTATATTTATGTCATACCGACAACTCTTTTTCCGACAACAAAGTCGAATTAAAATAAATATAGGTATACATACTTTACAATTTTCTGCTATAATTTATATAATTATACATTAATTTCTACTTCACTTAAAATTTACAAAATCAGAGCAATCTAGGGTCAAGGAGAGGTAACCAGATGAATTTCAACCCCGAGCAACATCAAGTTATTAGCGATTTAGAACATAATTTAATAGTTTTAGCATCTGCTGGAACAGGTAAAACTGACACAATTTCTGCAAGAATTGTAAACATACTTACAACAAAGCAAGCCATGCCTAGTGAGATTTTATGTCTTACCTTTACTAATAAAGCTTGCAAAGAGATTAAAGAAAGAATAGCAACTGTAGTAGGTGAGCAAGCTAAAGGTATAACGATACAAACTATCCATAGTTGGTGCCTAAATATAATTAAACATGAGACCAAAAATAACACTGACATATTCTCAGACTTTTTAGTCTATGATGAAGATGATTGTAATCAAATTATTGAATGGGCCTTAACTACTCTTAATTTAAATAAATTACTTATTTTATCCAAAGGACACTTACGAACATTACTATGGCAGATTAAAGAACATAAGGCCTTATTAATATGCGACGGTCATAAAACTGTTAATATTCAGCAAATTATTGATAATATATTCACTATGCCTTCAAATATATTGCGTACGCTGTGCACCGTTAAACAATCTAAATACAGTAAACCACAATTTCAAGAAGATTTATTTCAGTTATTATATAAAAACGTTGAAAGCTTACTTAATATTTATACAAATGAGTTAAAGTCAAATCATGGGTTAGATTTTATGGATTTGATACTATATGCCGCACAATTATTTAATAACCCTATAGTTTTGGATACTTATAAAAATCAATATAAATTTATTCATATTGACGAAGTACAAGACGTAAGCAAGCTAGAATATTCAGTTATCAAACAAATTTTTTATACTAATAAGGTTTTATTATGCGGAGATATCTTTCAAACTATCTATGAGTGGAGAGGGTCAGAACCTAATATAATCTTGGAAAATTTTCTACAAGAGTATCATGCTATAAAGGTTATTTTCTATACAAATTACAGAGCTACCAAAAATTTAGTAAATTTATCAGTTGGTTATCTGCAAAATGCATTTAGTAATACTCTACTCAACATTGATATAAGCAAAATTAAATTAAAATCTGACGAACAAGGCACTTTAACTTATTATAAACAATTTAATTGCATAGCTCATGAGGCTCAATATATCTTTAATCAAATAAAAGATAATAATTTATACGATAAAACTTGTATCCTTACTAGAAACAATATGTATAACCAAGAATTATGTCAGGCAATCAGCACCTTTCAGAAACAGGGTGATAAATTTAACTTTATCTTAGTCGACCAATTTAAATTTTTTAGGCGAGTTGAAATTAAAGATGTGTTGGCATTTATGAAATTAATTATCAATAGACATGACAACATAAGTTTAAAAAGAATACTACAAAATTTTAATACCGGCGTATCAGAAAACACAATAACCGTTATAGATTCAAAAGAATATCGCAGAGCAGGCATAACATTAGCAGATTTTGTACACTCAAATACAGCCAATTCCTCAGAACCATTTAAATTATTAATAGACGGATTAAAAAACAAGAATATCGTAGTCTTTGATGTTGAAACTACAGGAACTGATACTACTGAAGATGAAATTATTCAGATTGCAGCAATAAAAATAGATGACACTGGACAAATTGTAGGAACTCCTTTTGAAAGGTTACTTAAAACTACTAAATCGTTAGGCAAGTCAGTAGAAGTGCATAAGATTAGCCAGAAGCTTTTAGACGAAATGGGCGAGGACAGAATAGAAGTACTATTAGAGTTTTCAGAGTATATTAAAGGCAGTGTTGTCGTTGGACATAACGTAATATTTGACTTAAATATATTAACGTCCGAATTAGCAAGATTAAACTTAGCCCCTCTTAATATAAAAACATACTACGATACACTTGATATATACCGACGTTTTTACCCCAACACAATTAACCATAAATTAGAAACGCTAAGCAAAGTGTTTAAGACCATTCATACGCCTACCCACGACGCTATGGACGATATTTTAGCCACTGCCGAATTACTAATCATGGTCATAAACAATAAAATTATTCCCACTTCTGATGAACGTCAGCATAAAATCTCAATTTACATTGATGAGTTCACCCAAATTAGAGCTTTACTAAATATTTTATTTACAGAAGCTAGTGTAATGTCTCCTAGCAAGATATTATCCACTATAGTAATTAATTTTATTAAAAAAGAGAATACTTTTGCAGACAAACGCAATAATCTTATTAATTTTTATCGTATTGTTGAAGCACTTGAAAATACTGGTAAAAATAATCGTGATGCTTTAATAGAAATTTTGCAAATCTCTAGTTTATCTAATGGAGATATGGAACTATTATTATTAAAGATTAAAAATATATCACTAATTCCAATAATTACAGTACATCAAGCTAAGGGTCTTGAGTTTAACAACATTTTCATTGCTGGTATGCAAGAAGGTACTTTTCCTTCTTATACCGCAATTAAAAATAACAGTTTAGAAGAAGAGAAACGGATTTTTTACGTAGCCCTTACAAGGCCTAAAAAACGTCTGTTTATTACCTGCAACACCGCTTCCAAGTATAATAAAACTATTTTGCCTAGCAACTTATTAAGTATGCTTCCTACAGAATATATACAAAAATAGCCTAAATACTAAAATAGTATCTAGGCACACTTTTTACTTTTTCATTAACTCTGCTATTGTATTCTTAATATTAATTATCCCTTCATCAATGTCATTTGTATTTGCTACACATTTTTCTAATGGACATAAATCATCATTAGTTCTATTCTTGATAGTATCCACCAAATTTTCATACTTATATTCAACATTATAAGATTTTAGAATTTGTATAGCCGTTCTACTCATTAATATCCCGCATACGTATCTAGCCTTAAATTTGCACAATAACATTGCAGCTGCTTTACCGATTACTTTATCTGCAACTACTGCACCATTTATAATTTCTGGATTATAGTTAATAATTTTCATTATTGGCTTTACACCTATCCCACTATCTTCGTATACTATAGTATTATTTTTTACAATTATAAACGTCGCTTCACCACATTTTATTTTATCAAATAGTTGTTTTTCCACAAATGTATCCTCCTAGAAATTTTACTATTATAGGTATGCCCACTAATTGAAGAATAATCCCTGGCATGCCAACTATAATAGCTACATATACCGATGCAACTTTTGTATATGCCTCCATGTTTAGTATATCTGCAAAAATATATAGAATAATTAAGTATCCACTTCTCCCTGTAATCATTGCTGTAATTAAGCTTATGTAGATATGCATATTAAGCTTTTTATACATCAATCCACACATAAATCCGTATAGACTAAGTTCTACCATCATAATTGGTAGCATCACAACGCTTGGCATACCCGTTAATATACTTGATAAAAACGGAATTAACATACCTAGCATAAATCCCGTTACTTGCCCATAAAACAGGCCTATCAATATTACCGGAATATGCATCGGCAATAGTATCGTTCCTGGAATACCAAACATATGCCCTGTCGCATATGGCAATATTATTCCTAATGATATAAATAAACCTAATATTGTAATTTCTCGTGTTTTAAACATGTTCCCCTCCTAAAATTAATTCATCTATATCTTATCATATTATAAGTTAAAGTCAATTAATATGACACCATTACTTATATTTATTGTTTATTATTGACTTTTATATATATTTTATATTATACTATATTTAATAAACTAAGGAGGAATTAATAAACATGAAAAAATTTACTAAAGTATTACCAATTTTAATGACACTCGGAATATGCACATCAACCGTATTTGCAAATGCATCCGCAACAACTACAATAGCAAATGCTACATATTCAAGCACATCGACTGCAATATCAACTGGTACAGTACCTATATCACCAATTATCTCTATTGAGGATTTTTATTTATCAACCCAATATCCTGAATTAAATGAATATATTGTAAAATTAGATAAATCCGTTGAAGTAGGCGAGCTTAAAGTTACTATTAATGAGATATTATTAGTCCATAATCAAGTACTCTTAAGTATAACTACAGAAAAGTTAGATGGGAGTGCATTTGAAAATTATTCTAATTTTTCACACATATCTCTTAATATAACTCCATCAGCAGAAGAAGAATTTGCAGAATTAATCCTCAAACTTGCAAATACCGTCTATGAAGAATTGCCAGAAGTATTAACAGACTCTGAAGTTGCACTACTAAGTGAGTATTTTTATCAAAGTTCTAGTCACATCTCTTCTAGTCAGCTTACTAATTCTATTACGTCAGAAGACGGTACTAAATTATTACATTCACTAAATAGTTGTTATTATACATTGTCAGACTCTCTAGCAGGCAGTGACTTCACCCTGTCTCTATCAGATTTAGGATACATTGCAGAGGACGAAAAAACATTAGATATTAATTTAGTAGAGTTACACGAGCAAAGTAAAGATATACCACTAATCACTAGTGAAGTTATTTATGGTGTATCTAATGTATCATCTATGTTAGAAGTCGGTTTAGGCTATGAGATTTCTGAAGCTATTACATTAGAAAATGTAAAAACTTATATCAACGAAGACGGCGAGAATGTACTGAGCATTTCTACTAAATATGATCCTTCTCATTATGGTACTTATCATAGCATAGAAGCTCAATTTAAAGATGGTACTACGCCTGTTCGATATTCCGACTGGTCGTCTCAAAGTTTACACGGCATTGACTTCTTATTAGGAGATTATACATTAGAAGATGTTGAATTAATTTTAACAACTTACGACTATATTATACTTAATGATGATATTATTGAAATCGACTTTACTCTACCTATTATTGCAACTCCAACTATATCAGCTCAACCTGATCTAAATCTACAACATTCTAGCGGTGTTACTATTAATGTTGAAGCTATTACAGTCACTCCCCTTAAAATTGAAATTTTAGGCAGTCATACACAAAATGATTTATTAAACAGCTCCGGCTTTAAGATTGATACTGTAGAGCTGTATTATCATAACGGTAGCAGAGCACCACTTGCTTTATCTCAAACTACCTATTCTAGAGATAATGGGTTAACTCAATTTAATATTAGCTATGATTATGAAGACTCCTTAATAAATGTTAACGATATATCTTCTATCATTATTAATGGAATGCCAGTTGAATTCTAACAAAAAAAGGCTATTGTTATACACAATAGCCTTAAAACCTTTAAGCCAAGCTTTCGCCTAACTCTTTACATTTTGCTTGAGCATCGTCATTTGGAGCATCGTTACAGATATATGTTTCCATTACGCCTTTTGCTTCTTCTTCCCAGTTTCTCATCCATTCGCCGTCACCCCAGCCATATGAGCCAAATAAGATGTATTTTTTGTCTTCTAAATCATCTTTAATATCATCCCACATTGGTTGAAATTCTTCTTCTTCTAATACTTCCGCACCCATAGATGGACAGCCAAATGCAAATGCTGCAAAATCATTTAACATTCCTTTATTAAATTGTGCTGATGTAAGTAAGCTAACTTCTGCTCCTTTTGCTTGAGCTCCTTCTGCAATGTATTTTGCCATTGCTTCTGTATTACCTGTTCCACTCCAATAAACTACTGCTACTTTACTCATTACTCAATTCCTTCTTTCTTAAATTTATATTTAACATTGTGGTTGCCACAAAAAAGTAACAACTTCCAATGTTATTTGCATTCGTTAATATCTTACTACCTAGCAATAGCTAATTTAATAAGATCGCTTCCTTCTCCAAAACATTTTCTATATACTTCAGTACATTTGTCAAATCGAGCAAATATTTTTTTAGCTTCCTCTTCGTTCGTGTATACTTTCCAACAACCAGTATGCTTAGAGTGTTTACCTTTATTTTCAATAAATGCTATTACATCGCTTAGGGGATACCCTAAAAATATCCCTATCTCATGTGGAAAGTCCTCGTTGACTAAATGTTCTTGTAATAAACTTATACAATCGTTAATCTGAAACTTTTCATACCCATATGTTTCCAAAAATCCCCTCACGTGCTTACAGTTAAGTGTATCCCTTAATTTGCTTTTTCGATATACATAAATCAATGCTATATTATCTCTTGTACGTAATATACGAAAAAATATTCCTTTAATATTTAATAGCTTATTTAATCTTTCCACTTCATTTTCTATATCCATAATATCAGTATATTTACAAGAAAATAAATTAGAAACTTTAAGCCCCGCTAATGTTGGTGAACAAAAACGTATTACAAATTCTGTTAACATAACACCACGCCCCCCTATAAAGTTATTTTTCGCTAACCTATCCATATAAATCAACAGACATGTTTGTCTAATATATCTCTTAACGCCGACATAGAGCTAGAATGAGACCGCACGACTTCATTTTGCTTACCTGCCGATAGCGCACAATGTATCATCTTATGAGATACTGTATTCGTAAATAGAATAAGTAAATCTGGATTACCTATCTGTTTTTTGGTAAATGGTTGTGTAAATACTTTTACTTTGCACTTATATTGCTTGCACAAGTTTTTATAATTATCTACCATACAATCATTTCCACCGATAATAATTACCTTCATAAATTGCTCCCTTCTATATTCTATTTATGTATAAGTTATTTTATGCTAACTTATTTTACCACATAAGTTTTTATTTTGTCAACAATTTTTCTTAGTTTATACTAACTTTGTGAAAATTGTTCTGGTTTTTAATGGAAAATATCTATATCATGGTAAAAAAATAGAATTAACATCTAATAAATGTTAATCCCAATTAGTAAATTTTTAATATATTGATTTTTATATTACTGACGTAACATATGGCAAAAATTTGATTGTATTATTATTCAGCGGTACATTTGCTTTTTTTATATATCCTAATACCAAATTCTTTTCTTTATCTTCAATATTGACACAACTTGGATTATCTTTTAAATCTACATTAACAGCAATATAACATAAATCCGTGTCATTTAACATTTCAGTAACTAGGTGGTCACTATTTGTTACTACTATTTCTTTTAACTGATTAGTACTTATATCACTTAAATTTACATAATCGAAATGATGCTCTACAGAAAAGAAATCTCTTATACCCCTTACAAATTTACACTCTGGTAACTGATCCATCTTTACCGTTTTTCCACTGCCGTATAAGGGATGTTTTTTACCCACATAGATACATAATTGGCTTTCTTTTAATGCTATAAATTCTAAGTGTTTATGAGACAATATATGATTAAAAGCATTTTTTTGGTTTGGAGATATATATATAATACCTATTTCGCATACTCCTGTACTTACGTAATCTATAATCTCTTGAACTCCACCCTCTAGGTAATCTATGCCAAATTGTCTTCTATATTTTTTAGAGTTTGCTAACATTTGGTGATTATACTTATTTTCCATATCCTTATAAAATTTTTTAATTGCTTTAGCGATTACGGCACTGGGATATGATGCTATAGATAATCTAGTAACAAAAAAATCTTTATCAATATCTTTTATCATATCCATCTGGCACAATATATTTTTTGCATAATAATAAAGTTTTTCACCTTGCGTAGTCACTTCTATGCCCTTACTTGTCCTAATGAATAAGTTTAAATCCAACTCTCTTTCCAATGAAGCTATAGATTTACTAATAGCTGGTTGAGATGTAAAAAGTCGCTCACTCGCCCTATAAAAGCTTTTCTCTTCCACTGCGGCTACTAGGTATTCTAATTGCCTAATTTCCATATCAATTCCCTTTCACCTGCTATATTTTTCTATTTCTTGTAATTTACTTGCATTATTGCACACGTATGCACTTTCTTTTTATCACTATAATTTATTCAAATTATAACACATTAACTAAGATAACTCAAATATTTTTGTTAGGCTATCATAACATATCAAAAAAAGCCTTGCAAATACTCGAATTGTATTTGCAAGGCTTCTGAGCTGTATTGTATGTAATTAAGCTAATTTTTCACACAGCCTATACTTCAATATTATTATCAAATTTCATCTTAAGTAAACGTAGTTCTCGCTTATAATATACAACAAAAATAACTGACATTATTAATGCACTTACAGGGTAACATGCCCCTAGGAAATGAATTGTTGGGTTAAGCGGAAATATAAACAATACCCAAATAAATCTAAAACCTACAACCCCTACCAATGTTATTATCATGGGTTTAAATGATTTTCCAAGCCCTCTAACGGCTTGTGAACAAATATTATTTGGTACAGCTAATAAATACATAGGCATTATTACAAAAAAGAAGGTTGCTGCAACCTTCTTTTTCTTTACCCCTAGATGCTGTATCTATTCCACGAACACAGCCTCTATTCCACGCCTATCCTGCAGTTATACAACTGCGAGACGACAGACTGGAGATAAATCGACAGCCTGCGAAACACAAATATCAAATAAACTAATCCCTGATATTTGTATTTCTGCGGTTTTTATAATAACTTTCTTAAAGCGGACTCTAAGAATGGATTTCTTAGAATGGATTTCTAGGAGCAGGCTTCTTGAAGTAAGCTTCTTGGAACAAGTTTCTTGGAGTAAACTTCTCGGGGTGAGTTTCTTGGAGTGAGCTTCTCGAAGCAGGCTTCTTGGGGGTTATTTTAGATTTATGATGCATCCTGAAACTATCACAGAAGATACGATAGCTGCCGTAGTGTAGGCGCTGTATCTGTATATTTTGTTGTTTAGGGCTTTCAGCTGAGCTTTTCTTTTTTCGTTCCAGCGTTCTAAAATCAATTTTAGTGTTTGATTCATAGTATTGTCCTGTATTATATTTGGCGTCTGATACTGTAGTAGTTTTCTTGTTTATATTTTCTCTGCCTTGCACTTTTATGCTGCGACGGATTTTGTTTAGTATGTAATCGTCGGAGATTTGCTGGGCTTCCAATGCGGTTTTGGATCTG
>MDSQ01000091.1_pt1 | contig 15755 bp, 14 predicted proteins | sample 1008251 | NCBI WGS metagenome assembly MDSQ01 (sample SAMN05526597, study PRJNA338239) | gut metagenome | isolation source: Hindgut content | host: Naso unicornis | place: Saudi Arabia: Red Sea | collected 2016-05
CAGTACCCAAGATGCATAAAATTGTCCAAACCTCATATCTATAAGACCTATAATTAATATAATAATTATTATTGCTATCAATACAGTAAATAATGGTACCATGATAATTCCCAAAAAAATACCTATCAATGGAACTTCAAAATAGTAATAGCTTAAAATTGGTGCTAATCCAATATTAATTGCTATACTAAAAAGTATAGTATCATATGGAAATTTTGTTTTATGTGTTCTTTCAATATAATAACTTTTTGCTAGCTGATAAACTCCTATTGATATCATTGCCATAAAAGATAACTGAAAACTAATACTAAATAGCGACAACGGATTTAACCCTAAAACTATCAGCCCAGTCAATGCAAGACTTGTAAAAAAGTCTGTATCTTCATCCATTAAATAAGTAATGCTTATTATAGTTATCAAAATACTTGCCCTTAAAATAGCTATTCCATTATTAGCTATAAGATAGTACGACCATATGCATATAATAGCTAATATATGTCTACAATAATACCACACACCGATTTTTTGAAATATTTTGTTTAATACTACATATATTATTCCCAGATGCAATCCGGAAATTGTTAATATATGTGCCAATCCTGTTTGTTGATAAGCTTGGTATAGATTATTATTTAAATTTGTTTTATCTCCTAATATCAATGTTAGTATTATACCATCTACATCATCTATAAACACCGTATTTATAAAAGATTTTATGTTATATCTAAGATTTTCAACTATATTATTTTTAGGCACATAATCTAGCATCTCTTCTATAGTTGCAGTTCCTGCTATTCTTTCCATTGTTAGATATCTATCGTAGTTAAAATCACTAGGATTGTACTGAACACTCGGTTCTTTAACTTCAATTACACATGTAATTATATCCCCAATTCTATATTTGTTATAATCATATTCGTCCTGACGCTCATTGTTATGATACCTATAGCTCTGTTTTTCTAAATTAAGCTTATAACTAACTCTTTGATTATCTATTTTAATATTATCCACAGTAAGTCGTATAGTATCTACCGTTGTACCATTTGTTTCATATTCTGTTACAATCACTTCACATATTTTAGCCTCTATCGTGGCCGTATGCCTTATCTGCCACTGCTCTTTTATGCTATATATAGGGTGAAAGTTTTTAAATAATATAATTCCTAAAATTACACATATTAACACAGTAACTAATTTGCGTTTACTTAGCAATTAAACTTTCATTCCTTTCAAATAATAAGTTTAGGTCTACATTACCTAAAGTGTTGTCATTTTTCTTGCCGTCTACTAAGAAACCTACCTTTTGTATATGAGATAATTCTGTTAATGAGTTTACAATGGAATAAATAAATAATTGCTCTGTATCTATTTTTAATATTTCTTTAAAATTACTGCTATTAGAAAAATCTACTTGGCATACTCCTTCTTTTGTTTCTATATAATTTACTATACTATTTGGTAACATATCTGCGTATAAACCTTCTTGTTGCGGACCTTTTACTAATTCCTCTATAATATATTTCTCTAGTGGAATATCTTTATTTACTTGTATCTCACGTTCTTCCATAGCAAGTAACATAGAACCTTCTTCTTTAAAGTATAATTTTAAAGTTGTGTAGTTTGTTGAAGGATTTGGATTTACCGCACTTATTATAATATTATCATCATTTATAGCACCTATCACAGCACCTTTACTATTAGTTATAGGTAAACCATCCACTAGTAAATATACCTGTTTTACAAAATCTATATCTGTTAACGTATATGTTAAAGAAGACCTAAGCATCATTTGCTCTTGCGTAGTTAAGTTATGATATTCTCTATTAAAATTCACCGTTATTGTACCGTTTTCTAGTGTAATATCTATTGGCAAATAAGGTATTCTTAACTGCGGAACATTGTTAACAATTGTATAAAAATGTTGTATGATTTCTGGTATTATCAGTTCATTTTCCTTTTCTTCTAAAAATACTTCTTCAACTACCATGCTATTTTTCAAGGTATCAAAATAATAAATATTAGCCCGTTCTTTACCTATATTTCTTGTACAAGCAGCCAAAATAATAATTAAAAATAAATATATAAGTGTCTTTCTCATAAATCCTCCTTACTATAGATGTTTTATCGGAATTTGTATTATAAAAGTAGAACCTTTGCCCTCTTCGCTATTTACTTGTATAGTTCCACTATGCATAACTACAGTTCTATATGTTATGGATAATCCAAGTCCCGTGCCTCCGGTTTCACGATTTCTAGTTTTGTCCGTTCTATAAAATCGTTCAAAAATTCTAGGTTGCTCTGCTTGTGCAATTCCTATTCCTGTATCAGTTACAGTTATAAATACATCTTGAGAATTATTTTGTATAGTAATTATTACTTGTCCACCTTCTGGCGTATACTTTATGCCGTTTTCTATTACATTTGATATAGCAAGTGTTAATTTTACGGTATCCACCTCAACATCAATAGCTCTATCACTTTGATATACAAGGGATATGTCTTTTTTATTTGCAAGAGGTGCAAGCCGTTTTAATATAGCTTCTACCAGCTGATTTAAATTTGTTAATTCTATATTTAAATTTACTTTATTGCTGTCTAATTTCACCAATGATAACAGATCGTTAATAATTGTATTTAGTCTATCCACTTCTTGATTTATATCCAAAAAGAACTCCTGATACATCTCAATAGGTACGTCTTCTTGAAATATTAGTGATTCTGTAAGAACTTTAATAGAAGCTAGTGGAGTTTTTAATTCATGCGACACATTTGAAACAAACTCTTGTCTTGATTCTTCAATTCTATCTAATTTTTCAGTCATAAGATTAAACGAAGTCGCAAGCTGTGCCATCTCATTATTACCTTTTACATTAATTTTTTCATCCAAATGACCATTTGTAACTTTAATAACGGACTTCATTAATTCTTTTATAGGTCTTGTTATAAGAGAAGACGTAAAAAAGCTAAGTAAGCCTGTTAATAAACTACTAAGTAATGCAAGTAAATATATTTGTGTTGACATTTCATCAAGTAATATATATACATCATCAATATTTGCAGAAACAACCACAACACCTAATATATTATCTGTATTTTCTAAATCACGTATGGCAACAGCAGTACTCATTATATGTTGCCCACCTTGCTCAACTTTTTCTGCACTATCTTTTTTGTTAAGAGCATTTAAAATTTGATTAGATATTACAGTTGAATGTATATTTATTCTGCTAGAATCTGCTACTACAAAACCTAAGTTATCTATTACTATAACTCGTGCATTAATGCTAAGCTCTGTCCCCATATCAGATATTTGATTTAAAAAACTAGAATAATTTCTACCATCTTGTAAGTATGAGCTATTTTCCACAATTCTACTAGCAACAAGATTGGCTTGACGTAGCCATTCTTGTCTATTATTATTTAAAAAATAGGTCTCTATCCTATTATGCGTTAATACCGAAAATAACACTAATGGTATTGCACTTACTACTATAAAAAAGAATAATAAATTCCATCTAAGACTATGAAACCATTTTCTATTAATCTTTAAAATAATAACCAACACCCCACTTTGTATGAATGTATTGTGGTTGCCCTGGATTTGGTTCAACCTTTTCACGTAGTCTTCTTACATGTACATCTACAGTTCTTACATCTCCTGGGTAACCTTTTCCCCAAATAGCGTCTAATAATTGTTCTCTATTATATACCCGGCCTTTATGGGTTGCGAATAATTCTAACATATCAAATTCTTTAGAAGTTAGATTAATTTCATTGTTATTTAAAAATACTCTTTTACCACTAACTTCAAGCCTTAATTCACCAACTTCTATAATCTTTTTGTCATTTTCTTTATCCGGATGTACTGATCGTCTAAGTATTGCTTTAATACGAGCTTTTAATTCCAGCACATTAAAGGGCTTTGTTACATAATCATCTGCACCATACTCTAACCCCATGATTTTATCCATATCTTCGCCTTTAGCAGTTAACATAATAATTGGTACATTAGAAAATTCTCGTACAATTTGGCACACTTCAAGACCATTGAATTTAGGAATCATAAGATCAAGTATTATAACGTCATAAGTCTCTTTCTTTATTAAATTTATTGCCTCTTCTCCGTCATATGCACTGTCTACTTGCCACCCTTCTTGTGCAAGGCTAAATACTATCCCCTTTACAATCAATTTCTCATCGTCTACTACTAAAGCTCTTATTGTCATAACATCCTCCACTTTTAATGTATTATTAAATCTTTTATATTTGTAATGGTCCCTTGCCCTATGCCACTGACATTAGCCAGCTCATCGATACTTTTAAAAGTACCGTTCTCTTCTCTATATTTAATGATAGCATCAGCTTTTACATCTCCTATACCGGGAAGCTCCATTAATCCATTTTTGGTTGCCGTATTAATATTTATTTTATCACTTTTCTCATAATTTACCGAATCTACGTCCGCATACTCAATATAGGTAATATCTCCAATTTTCGGTATAACCACCTTAGAATTTGGTGATATTTTTTGTGCTAAATTTATAGAGTTTTTGTCGGCATCTTCTGTAAATCCTCCTGCTAGATGTACTAAGTCATATAATAGCTTATGTTCTTCTATCTGATAAACATCAGGATTATTCACTTCACCACATATATAAACTGCTACCTTATCTACTTCTATACTATGCAAGTCTATCTGCACTAAATTTGTTTGCTCATTAAATAATTCTTCTGCATTTACATCTTCTACAGTGACATGAGTAGTACTTACTTCTACTATATTAGCATCGTGTATATCAGTATCTGATTTATATTCTATTGGGAATTTAGAATCTTGATGTATTGAAATCACAGCAACAAAAAATATTACTAAAATACAGAAAATAATCTCTTTATACTCTTCACACTTTTTTAACATAACTGACCTCCTATAGAAGTGTTAACATTTTTTAGATAAATTAGTCAGTATAATTAATTATTTTATATTTAATAATATTACGCTAATCATATTACAAATATTTAAGGACGTAAAGTCTAAAATGAAATTTTTTCATAAAATTTATTCCAATTTTATCCATTTATGTGTTATAATAGTAAAAAATCTTTTTAAACAGTACAAAACAACTTTAAATTACAAAGGAGCATTCAATGATAAAATATATAAAAATACTTTTGGCACTAGTGTTATGTTTAGACTGTATACCAGTTTCTGCCTCGTCAAAACTCCCCACAATTCAAGCAGAAGCGGCAATACTTATGGACGCAAAAACAGGTACCATTTTATATGAAAAAAATGCATACGAAACATATTACCCAGCAAGTATAACCAAGCTACTTACGGCTTATCTAGCAATTGAACATTTAAATCCAAATGATATTATTACTTTTTCTGCAAATGCAGTCTATAGTATAGAAGCTGGTAGTACTCATATTGCAATGGATGAGGGTGAGCAATTACTAGTAGACCAAGCTTTGCATGCTCTGCTTCTAAACTCAGCTAACGAAGTTGCTAATGGGCTTGCTGAGGCAGTTTCCGGAACAACTGCTAATTTTGCTGACCTTATGACTTCAAAAGCATATGAGTTCGGTGCAACTTCGACTAATTTTGTAAATCCACATGGTTTGCATAATAACAATCATTATACAACACCATATGATATGGCTCTTATCACAAAAGCTATATATCAAACTCCGTATCTACTTGAAATTATGGCAACCCCAACATATCAAATTCATTCTACAAATCAAACTCATGAAACAATATATTTATCCCAAAACCACTCTCTTATGAACCCTATTCGTGACAGTTCTCGTTATAGAAAAGATGTTATACTAGGAAAAACTGGATATACCTCTCAAGCCGGTAATACTCTAGTTACAGTTGGTAAACAAGGTGAGATTGACTTAATTGTAGTAATTATGAAAGGAAATATTAACACATATTATAATGATACCACCGCACTACTTGATTATGGATTTAGCTCATTTTCTTCTCTAAATCTCAGTTCGCCTGATGATGTTATTACAGTGGCTCCTATATACTCCATAAAAAGTGGACAACTATTTGAAATAGCAAGTTGTAATATCTCTACCACAGACACTGTAACTGCTATCATAAGTGCCGGAGTTTACAAAAATGACCTTGATATAATAATGAGTATAGACGATAACCTAACTCTCGGTAGTAAAGTCGGCGATATTGTCGGTACAATTTCGTATTTATATGATAATAAGACTATCGCTTCTAGTGAACTCGCCATATCTGAAATAAACTTTTTATCTGCTGCAAAATCTTATGACTTTCCTAATAACGATAAAGTCTTTCCTATGTTACAATTTAATACTCCAATCATGGTATTAGGTTGCAGTTGTATTATTTTTTTAACAGTTATTCACAAAAAACGCAAACGCAGACATATTTATATTAGTAGAATTGGTAGCTTAAAACGCAAAAAATATTAATGTTGATTTTCAACATTAATATTTCACCCACTCACCATCTCTATCGTATGCTACTAAACTTTCTGTTAACTCTCTGTTAGAGATTTTAAAACTATCATTTATATCTGCTATTGTTGTGCTCCATAATAGATTTAATTGATATTTAGTCCTATTTCCTACTTCTTCATGAGTTAATTCAATAGTTTCTAATATATTTATATCTATACTATCGTCTATATTATAGTAAATTTCTCCAATAGTTGTTGATACAGAGATGTTTACTATATTTTTGTTGTCTATAAACCAGCTTTTAAAATCTGCATTAAATTGTTCTGTGCACCCAGTATCTATGTATTCTTCTACCATTGTATAATTTTGATTTAATAGAGCTACTTTATAGTCTTCGTAAAAGCTTGTCATAAAAGTAATAAATTCGTCCTCTCCTCTATTAGTTAATACTCCCATTTCATTAAATAGAGGTTCTTTTACTATAGAACTTTGTATTACATTAGGTTGCATAGTAGGAATAGATACGTGTTCAGGTTCTACCGTTATGTCCTTATTCAAAAATAATAAATATGCAATGCAACTAATAACAAAAATTGTTATTATAAAACTAAAATTACCTTGTCTTCTAGACTCTTGCCTTCTAGGCTCTTGTCTACTCGCTCTATCTCTTACAGATACTCGACCCATGTTCATCCCCCCTCACCATAATTATATTAATTAATAGGACAACTTATGCACTATTTGAAATATTTTACATTTAATGTAACACTTTACTTTTATAGTTCATAGTATAATATGGTAATAATGCTGTGAAAGGATGATTTTTATGAATACTAACAACATTTTACTTTGTTGTGCAATCGTATACGTGCTTTATAAGCAATATCCTGAGAAATTTGAAAGCATCAAAAATCTTTTTGATGGCAACAATGCAAACTCAAATGACACATATCTTTTAGTTGGAGCAGTTATATGCTTTTTATATCTACAAAATGAATTAGGGTTAAATTTAATATAAATAAGGAGGTGTTTGCATGAATGAACTCCCTCGTTTAAATTATGAAAAACCTAATACTAATTACTTACTTTTACTGGCACTAGGCTTTTTAGTGTATAGTTATTATCAATCAACTAATGGACAAATGATATATACTAATACGTATAGCAATATGTATCCAGATAATATGAAATTTGTATTACTTGGTATGGCTGTTATATATATTTTATATCAAAATGATTATATTTAATAGAAATACCGACCCCTAAAGTTAGATCTGAAAAATCTAAATTTTAAGGTGTCGGTATTTTTATCTGTGCAAATTAGCACTCTTTCATAATAGCTTCTACAGCTGTTTTAGTATCTTTTACTGGAAATAACTCATATCCAATAAGTCCTTTATATCCACATTCTTCTAAATGTCTAATTATCTTTTTGTAATTAATCTCACCTGTTCCTGGTTCATGTCTTCCTGGGTTATCTGCAACATGAACATGGCCTATTTGGTCGCAATATTGCGAAATATTATCACAAAGGTTACCTTCATTAATTTGCATATGATATACATCATAAAGAATTTTCAGCCTAGGTGAATTAATTAATCTACATACTTCAGCTGCCATTTGAGTAGTTGCTAAGAAATTACCTGCATGGTCAGTTGCAAGGTTTAATCCTTCAAGATTTAGGTTAACTCCTCTTTCTTCTGCCATTTTAGCACACTCTAATAAAGTACCATACATAGCACAAAGTTTTACCGTATGTGACAATTCATCATAATGATTTACAACAACTCCACCATCGCCTAATGCGTTTGAGTGGATTGTTACACTATTTGAGTTTAACTTTTCAGCCGCATCTAAAGACTTTGAAAGATATTCTAAATATCCCTTCTTATGAGTTGGATCTACTAGCGAAAACTCTTCTGCATCTCCATTAAAACCACTTATAACAACGCCTGCAGCCTCTGCAGCTTGTCTAGTTTCTTCAAAGTCTTTTCCTCTCCAATCCCAAAATTCTACTGCATCAAATCCATCATCTTTGGCAGCTTGAAATCTTTCCTTCCAAGGTAACTCTGTGTATAACATATCTAAACATGCACATTTTTGTAAAGCCATTTTATCCATTCCTCCTTAATATTTGAAACAATTGTGTTTTTGTAACATTATTATATAATATTTTTTTAAGTTTGTCAATAAATTTAGCAATATTTTCTAAATTTATTTTTAATAATTCCCGTTAGTTTATAAATCTTTACAAAAAAGAGAACATAATTGTTCTCTAAAAATAAAATTTATTATTCACTTGGCTTTCTTGTATAATATCTTCAACTATATTTGTGGCATGGTCTGCTATTCGCTCTAAATTTGATATTACATCTAGAAAAACTATACCTGCTAACGGATGGCAATCTCCGTTAACCAATCGCCTTATATGAGATTGTCTAAGAGCTAGCTCCAGTTTATCCACCTGTTTTTCCAAATCATATACTTTTATCGCAAGTTCCTTATCAGTGTCTAAAAAAGCATTTAATGCATGTGTTAGAGTTTGCTTTACTACAATATTTATTTTTATTAAGTCTTTTAGGGCATCTTCTGAAAAATCAACTTCATCATTTATTAAGTTTTGTGCCATTTCGGCTATGTTCTCTGCATGGTCACCTACTCTTTCTATATCACTTACATTGTGAAACAGAATTTGTAGTTGCGTATGTTCATTTTCTGATAATGGTAGATTAGATATTTTAATTAAATAATGGTTGATTGCATGCTGAATTTTATTAATTCTTTTTTCTTCTGCTAAAACTTGTTCAATCTTATCTACATCCTTTTCTAGTAATGCATTCATGGCCAGTTTAGCATTTTTTGATGCAGTTATTCCCATTTCATATACTTCTTTAGTCGCACTTTGTACCGCAAAGGCTGGCGTTTCTAATATACGCTCATCTAGGTGCACTAAATCAAACATATTATCATCTTCATAATTAGTTTCTTTAACAACTATTTCGGCTATTCTTACTAAGGTTTTTGCAAATGGGAATAAGAGTAACGTATTTAATATATTAAATACACTGTGGGCTATACTAATTTCTACTGCACTTATTAATGTTGTGCCTAGTTGTGGTGCGATAATCTGAAATGTTAGAATACTTGCAATAGCAAATATTATTGAGCCTATTACATTAAATAATAGATGCATTACCGCAGCTCTTTTTGCATTAGTAGTTGCTCCTATACTAGATAATAGTGCTGTTACACAAGTTCCTATGTTTTGTCCTAATATTATATAAATTGCTGTATTCCAAGGTACTAACATAGCTATCGCTAATACTTGTAGTATACCAACTGATGCGGATGAGCTTTGAATTATTGCTGTAACCAATGCTCCAGTTAAAATTCCTAGCATTGGGTTGCTTCCTAATGTAATAAATAAATCTTTAATCTGTTCTAGCTCTCGCAGAGGTTTTACTGCTCCACTCATCATGTCAAGCCCTAAAAACAGTGCACCAAAGCCAAAAATTATTTGTGCTATATACCTAGTTTTTTGCTCCTTAGCTGTCATGCTTATAACAACTCCTAATGCAACAAAAATCGGTGCCAAAGTTGATGGAGATAAGAAATCTACCCATTCTCCCAATGATACAATCCACGCCGTTACCGTTGTACCAATATTTGCACCCATTATTACACCAACAGCTTGTGTTAATGACATAAGTCCTGCATTTACAAAACCTATAACCATAACCGTTGTTGCGGATGAACTTTGTACTACCATTGTAACCAGTGCCCCTACTAATACGCCTAAAATTCTGTTATTAGTTAGTATGCCAATCAAGTTTTTCATCTGATCCCCAGCTGATTTTTGCAGGCCTTCACCCATGTAATTCATACCAAAAATAAATATTCCAAATCCACCGATAAAATTTAGTAACATTTGCCCAAAATCCATTTTATTCCTCCTATTCTTATACGACTTTAATTTACCATATTTTTCTAATTTTAACAAGCGTTTAAATATAAAATTTTAAAATCCTAATACTGCATTTTTAATATACTCATAAAATACTTGCATATGAGTTGATAAACTCTTACTTTTTTTCCTTAAAAAATACACTTGCCACATAAAGTTTTCATAAGGAAATTTGGTATATCTTACGCTTATATCTCTGTTATTCACAGCATGCTCTGGTACAATAAATAATAGATTATTACATGTGGCAATTTCACGTAGCGAATTAAAATCATTAGACGACACTATTATATTAGGTTTAAATCCAGTCCACTCGCAACTTCTCATAAAGTTATGATATATTTGAAATTCTTTGCTAAACATGGCAAATCCGCTATATTCTAAATCTTGCATTTCAATAATCTTCTTAAAATATAATGAATGTGTTCTCGGTATGCATAGATATACAAATTCACTGAATAATAATTCGCTTATATAGATTTCACTGTCTAATTCTCTAGTCGTCAGTGCCAAATCATATTCATCTTTTTGTAGTAGCCTTTCTATAAAAAAGTCTGCCCTATCGTTATATTCAATCATAATATTTGGGTGTTGCTGTTCAAATTCTAATATTAATCTATATGGTATAACAGAAATAATTCCAAATGCCATACCTAGACGAATTGTTTCTATAGTAAAGTCTTTAATTTTACGAATTTGCTTATATATTAATCCTTTTCGGTATATAATTTGTCTACATTCTTCTAAAAAATATGCACCTTTTGGTGTTGGCGTAACACCTGTTGTTGTTCGGTATAATAGTTGTGCGTCTAGTTCTATCTCTAATTCTTTAATCATTTTTGAAATACTTTGTTGAGATATTAAATATTCTTCCGATGTCTTAGTAATGTTAGAATTATCACATACAGCAACAAAGATTTCCATTTGTCTAAATGTCATGGTTATGTCCTTTGCATGGTTTTAGTCTTTATTTCACAACCAAATAGTTGTGATTATACAATAAAACTAGTGTTTTTATAAATTACTTCTCTATGTTATACTTAATTTATAGTTAATAAATTAACAGAATTTATTATGCATATATAGTTATCAATGTACTTTAAATATGTATAACTTGTCAACGGTATGATTTTATATACTCATTCTAAAGGAGGAATTTTTATGGAAAACAAATATTATCCACATTTAGCACAACCAATTACTATTAACGGATTAACATTTAAAAATAGAGTTTTAGGTGCACCTATGTCTAACCCAGAGATGGATACATTATCTCAAATGAGAAAAGAAGACATAGCTTTCCATGAACATAGAGCAAGTGGCGGATTATCTAGCGTATGCATTGGGCTTGGTGTCGTTGAAGCTATCGGTCGTACACATACTAAGGAACTTACCCTGTATGATCCTATGAGTTTGCCTTCATTAAAAGAATTCTCTAAGGCAATGCATAGACAAGGGTGTAACGCTGTAATAGAGCTTACACATGGCGGAAAATATGCTAATGCAAGAGGACATAGCGATGCGGAAGAAGCAAATGCAATCGGTCCTAATGACGAAGTGAATTCTGCCGGGGTTAAAGTTCGTGCTATGACAGACGAAGATATACTGCAAGTTGCAGAAAGCTTTGGTAAAGCAGCAGCACTTTGTAAAGAAGCGGGCGTAGATATGGTTTTGGTACATGGTGGACACGGTTGGTTATTACATCAATTCATATCACCAGATATGAATAAAAGAACCGACAAATGGGGAGGAAGCCTAGAAAACAGAATGCGTTTGACTATGCTAGTTATAGAAAAAATCAGAGAATACGCAGGAAATAATTACCCAATCGAATTTAGAATGAGCGGTGCAGAATTCTCAGACGGTGGTTATACTGTTGAAGAAGGGATTAAAATCGCAAAGATGCTTGACGGTAAAGTTGATATAATACATGTATCTGCAGGGGTGCACGAAAACCCTGAAGTATTTGGCATCACTCACCCAACAATGTTTATAGAAGAAGGATGCAATGCATTTTTGGCACGAGAGATTAAAAAACATGTTAAAACTCCAGTTGCAACTGTTGGCGGATTTACAGATATCGACATGATGGAAGAAATGATAGCAAATGGTACTGCTGATATTGTTGAAGTTGCCCGTCAATCTATTTGTGATCCACACTTCGTAGAAAAAGCATTTTGTGGCCAAAAAGAAGATATCGTAAAATGTTGCAGATGCTTTACTTGTTTTTACAATTATTTGGCTAACAGAACTTATGCTTGTGCATTTAATCCAGTAGTAGGAAATGAGTTTGAAAATAAATTTAAACGTCCTGATACTATTGCTAAAAAAGTTGTTGTTGTCGGTGGCGGTCCTGGTGGAATGCAGGCAGCTATTACAGCCGCAGAACGTGGCCATAGCGTATCCTTATATGAAGCTCAATCAGAATTAGGTGGCCAATTGCTTGCTGAAAAACATATTCCGTTTAAAAAGAACATGTATAATTTTGTGACTGTTTTATCTCGTCGTATTAAAAAACTGGGGATTGATGTGCATTTAAATACTAATCTTGATGCCGATCAAGCTAGCCAATTAAATGCAGATGTTATAATAGTAGCAGTTGGAGCAAGTCAAATTATTCCTAACATTAAAGGAATTGACAACCCAAAAGTTGTTACACTAGACGCAATCCATAGCGAAACCCCACAAGTTGGTCAAAAAATAGTTATTCTAGGCGGTGGACTTGTAGGTAGTGAATGTGCAATCTATCTTAATGGATTAGGCAAAGACGTTACTTTAGTTGAGCTAAAATCTGATTATGCATCTGACGCATCTTTTATGCACAAAGGTGGCATGGAAAGTTATATGAAAAAGAGTGATATTAACATTATATTAAATACCTATGCTAAAGAAATTACAAATAACGGTGTGCTTTGTACTACACCAGATGGCGATGTTACTTTTGAATATGATAATGTTTTACTTGCAGTAGGTATGCGTGCAAATCAAAAAGTTGCAGAAAGTTTTTATAACTGTGCTCCTAGAGTATATAAAATTGGAGATAGCATAAAGCCAGGCCTTGTTGTAGATGCTGTTTCTACAGGATATTATAAAGCATTAGATATTTAGGGGGCCAACTATGGAAAATAAATCACGAGTTAAATTAGGCATTTATTTATGTTCATTGCTTATGATGGGTGCTATTGCAGTTGCCAGTAACATTGCAAATATTATGGCGGCATTTCCAGATGTCGCACCTACTACTATCGTTGCATACCTCATATCTGTTCCTTGTTTAATTGTTATACCTGTAACTTTAATTACTGGCAAACTAATGGATAGTATAGCAAAAAAGACTCTTATGATAATTGGTATATTATTTTGGTTAATCGGAGGAGTTGTACCATATTTTTTAACTAGCCTTACTAGTATTTTGGTTATGAGATGTATCTTTGGGGTTGGGGTTGGTATGGTACAAACGCTATGTGCAGCCCTTGTAGTAGAAAATTTTGATGATGCTACTGAAAGAAATCAAACTATGGGAAATGTAGCTGCTTTTCAAATGCTAGGTACTGTAATATTTTCTTTAGTGGCTGGAAATCTGGGTAAATTAGGGTGGAATGTAGCATTTTTAGTTCACTTAATCGCTGTAGTATCTCTTATCGGGGCAATTATATTTTTACCTCATAAGCAACCTATTAAATCTACAGCAACAGCTACAAAATTTCAACCTACTTCACTTATGTGGACTTGGGCAATAATTTATATGATATTTATGGTCGGCGGTCAAACATATGCAAACTCAGCTGCTGCTTTAATTGAAGAGATGAACCTAGGCGATTCTGTTGCAGCTGGATATTCACTTGCAATATTTGCAGTTGGCGGATTAGTTATGGGGCTTGTATATGGTAAATTTGCAAAGAAATTTGGTAAAGCTACGTTAAGTTTAGGGTGCTGTATTATGATTGTAGCATTTTTATTAATAGCACTAGTTCCTAATCTATTAGTATCATATTTTGGTGCATTCTTATGTGGGGTTTCATTATCAATATGTATTCCAGGTGCCATTAATGGAACAGCTGCATCTGTTACCCCTGAATCGTCTGGGATGGCAGTGTCAGTTGCCACTTGTACTCAAAATATCGGCATGGCCCTATGTCCATATATAGTAACTCCTGCTGGAGCTATGCTTGTATCTGCAACAAACCCAAATTATACCGTAAACCAAGGTGCTCTATTATGTGCAACAGGTATTGTAGCAGTTGTTGCTATAATGTTTATGGGGGTTAGTAAAAAATAAATTATAACTAATAAATAAGACCTTGCTACTTTCTGAGATAACAAGGTCTTATTTTATATTCCACTAAACAGTTTATCTGCTGTTATTTCCAATACTTTATTTCCATATTGCTTACTCAGTTTGCCTTTGTTCCATTCGTTTCCAGTTAATATAACCATATAAGTCATTTATAAAAAATATTACAAAGCACATTAACACAGATAAGTATGAGATATCTTCTATAGCAGCTAAAATCCACAGTATTATAAGAACTAAGTCATTAATTGCATACCCTATAGCATAATACGGACTTCTCTTATACGTCAGATATGCCGCCGCAAAACTTGTACCTACAGATATAGTACTCACATTTAGATATGCTGTATTAAAATATTTTAGTATAAAATAAAATACTATAGATACTGCTATGGTCAAATACGCTACCTTAACCCAATCTTTGGTAGTTAAACAACTTACTGCCACTTCTACTTTATCTTCAGCATACGGATTTTTTCTCCACGATATCAAAGATAATGCTGACATCGGCAGAGTCATTCCCACATACGTAACCATTTCTCCATAATAAGTTAACGAAAATGATATAATACCGTACAATATACTAAAAATTATCATTAAGAATGGTCCTATAGGGTTTCCTTTGGCACAAAAAATTAGTGATGTAACTCCTATAATTGATGCTATAAGGGTTAAATAATTAGTCCTATCAAATATAAAAAATGTCGCCAAAACCGCTAGCATAGAACCTAACCATAACATAAGTTCGTATTTTGAAAAATATGCTACTGCCCAATTAATTATTTTCACAATCTCCTCCCCCATTTCTTATTACATTTTATCATAATATATTCAAGGCTTCAAGCATGTCAATCTAATGCATGTTATTTTGGATTGAATTTTACAAAATCTGACCTCAATAAGGGTCAAGGGACGGAGTCCCTTGTGGGGGCGGATACCCCCCAACACCCCCCTATAAACACCTAATTACTCTCGAGCTTTCACTAAAAAGATATAGAAGAAAACTTCATTCAGTGGAGGTTCTAACCCCGCCACTGAATGTTAGTT
>MDSQ01000092.1_pt1 | contig 15734 bp, 12 predicted proteins | sample 1008251 | NCBI WGS metagenome assembly MDSQ01 (sample SAMN05526597, study PRJNA338239) | gut metagenome | isolation source: Hindgut content | host: Naso unicornis | place: Saudi Arabia: Red Sea | collected 2016-05
TAAGAACCGTAGGAACTACGGGGATAGCTTGGTTATGCTTAACTCAAAAGAGTTATCGACCAAGAACCCCGTCACTTTAGTGATGGGAGGTTCAGATAGTGGCGTATCCAGTTTTAAATAAAGATACGATTGATATTTTTAATAGCAACCGCGAGTTTGCAAATAAGTATACAAATAATTTAAAATTAGGAGGATATAAAGTTATCCTCGACGGTTCGCCACAAGGAAAATCTGCTTGGCTTACTCAGCCTTATGAAAATAGTGGCGATTACAAATCATATGGTTGGTATAGTGATGAAGAGGTTGAAGATTTGATGTTTCAAGCGATTGAACAAAATCAACAAGTATTAGTTCATTGCAATGGAGATGCAGCAGGCGACCAATTTTTAAATAGCTATAGTAAAGCGTTAAGCAAAAGTAGCGTTACAAATGATTTACGACCAGTTATGATTCATTGTCAAACTGCACGTGAAAATCAGCTTGATATTATGGCTTCACTTAATGTTATTCCTTCAATTTTCGTAGGTCATGTTTATTATTGGGGAGATATTCATATACAAAACCTTGGCAAAACAAGAGGCGAAAATGTTAGTCCAGTGCAATCGGCGTTTAATAAAAATTTAGTTGTAAACTTTCACCAAGATACGCCGGTTACTAAACCGAGTCCACTATTTTCAGTGTGGGTAGCTGTTAACCGCATTACTAGAAAAGGTTATATATCGGGTCCTCATCAACGTTGCAGTGTTTATGATGCATTAAAAGCAGTGACGATTAACGGTGCATATGCCTATTTTGAAGAAAATAGTAAAGGCAGCATTAAAGAAGGTAAAATTGCTGATTTAGTTATTTTAGATAAAAACCCTCTTGAGATTGACCCGATGGAAATTAAAGATATTAAAGTGCTACAGACTATTAAAAGCGGTATTTCTTATAATTTTGAATAGAACTGTATTAAACTATTATGCGACGCGTATAATAAGTAAGAATAAGTTGTGAAGGAGCATTGATATGTGTACAGCACTTACATTAAAAACAACGCAAAACGACCATTTATTTGGCCGAACATTAGACCTTGAGTATAACTTTGGGCAACAAATTTTATTTATCCCACGCAATTTTAGATATAATAACGCACATTTAGTGGCGCAACCAAACTATGCTATTTTAGGAACTGGTACTATGTATAACGACTTTCCGCTACTAGCAGATTGCATGAACGAAAAAGGATTAGCTTGCGCGGGGCTTAACTTCCCTAAATACGGTTCGTATCCAACGGCTAAACAAGATGGCAAAAATAATATTGAGGTTTTTAATTTCCCAATGTGGTTATTAGGAAACTTTACATCAGTTGCCGATGTGCGACCTATATTAGAAAATACCGTAATACTTGATGTTCAAGTAACTCCGAATATGCCAAACTCTCCGTTACATTGGATTATAACGGATAAATCGGGCGATACAATTGTAGTAGAGCAAACTGCTGACGGGCTTAAAATTTTTGATAACCCATATGGAGTGCTTACTAATTCACCGCAGTTTAACTGGCATACAACTAATTTATTAGATTACATTAACTTAAGCTTTAACCAAGTGCAGTCGCTAGATGCTAGCATTTTAAACCTTGAAGCTATTACTCAAGGTACCGGAATGAAAGGTTTACCCGGCGATTATACGTCGCAATCGAGATTTGTTCGCGCTGTGTTTTTAAAAGCGGGCGTTATGAAAAACCTAACTAATATCGATGTAGCTGATTTCTTCCAAATCCTTGCTGGGGTATCTATGCCAAAAGGTGCTGTGGTTACTACTGCTGGTGATATTGATTACACGCAGTACATTAGTTGCATGAATTTAGATAAAGGGATTTATTATTATGAAACTTATCTAAATCCTGCTGTTTATAGCATTGATATGAATAAAGAGGATTTAGCTTCTACGCATATCAAGACTTTTGCTTTCCACGATGTGTTTAATAGCATCGCATTAAATTAATATTAAATTGATAAAGGTGGCACCTGATTTAGGTGCCACCTTTATTATAGCTCACTCTCTTTACGTAAAAAAAAGATGCGTTAGCATTTCCAACGCACCCAATAAAAATTTAACATCCAATAACAGGATAACCTAATAAATCCAACACCTTAGCGGCAATATTGCGTTCAATCCCCTTATAAGGATAACAATGCATATGAATAGCAGGATTAAAATTAAGTTCAATAATAGCATAAGCCGACCTATCAGAAGTAATATCTCGCACCATTAAATCCACTCCGCAAATGCTAGCGCCCACACTTTTCGCGGCCTTAACTGCAATATACTTAAAGTAGTCCGCAGCCTTATCAGTAAAATCCACACTATCGCCGCCAGTGCTGATATTAGAATTCTCACGCAAATAAACTAATTCGCCCACTTCAGGCACATAATCAAAATCATAACCACTTTGCTTTAAACAAAGCTCTTCGATTTTGCCTAATTTAATTTTTTCGAGTGGAGTTTTATGTCCTTGGCCGCGTAATGGGTCGTTGTTTTTCTCTTCAACCAACTTAGTTATGCTTAACATACCATCACCAATAACGTTAGCTGGAATTCGGCGTAATATAGCCACAACTTCATCGCCAATTACTAAAAACCTATATTCTCGGCCTGCAATAAACTCTTCCACCAATATCGACTTATCATGGCTAAACGCTACATCCACAGCAGCAAATAAATCATCTTGTGTAGCTCCAGCTGGAAAAATGCTTATTCCAAGACCATAGTTAGTCGTTTTAGGCTTTATAACTACAGGCTTATCAACTAGTCTGCTAATTACTTCTTTAGCATTATCTATAGTATCAAAATCGTTGCCTTTTGGCACTTTAATGCCATTTTCTTTTAACACCTTTTTCGTTACAGTTTTATTCTCCATAATTAACGTAGTAATATAGCTGTCTTTACCCGTTTTAGTCGCCTGTTTTACATATTGCACATTTCCGTCACGCTTAAGTTTAATAAAGTTCTCTTTTCTATCAACCACTTCAAATGCAACTCCGCGCTTAATGCTCTCTTTTATTATTTGCTGCGTCGATAGCTCTAAATCCTCATAGCCGCTTAATAGATACCTAGTATCATAAACTTGCTTTTTGTATTTGCGCGCTAATCTTATGTTAGCCTCAATATAACCAAGCTGTTCAACTTGCATTAGCATTTTATGTGCATATGTCAAACTCGCATCTTTTACTTTGTCCATCATGCCTTGGACTATATCATTTTGTCCTAGTTGCAAGAAGTTGTTAAACTCCATTACTTCATTTAATAACTCCATCGCCCAGTCTGATTTTTTAACTTGCTGGCCATCTCTCATTAAGCTAATGTCATAAAGCCCATTCATAGCTACATGATACTGGTTCGCTAAAGCTTCTTGTTGCCATTTCATATTAATAGTTTCTTCCTTAAATAGCAGGAATAGATTAAATAGATGCATAAAGTATATATCATTTTTAGCAAGCCCGGCGCGGTCAAATGGATTTATATCTATACTTCGATATTCTAGATAATTCACGCCGTCTTGTTTAAGCGACGCTAAGAAGTTGTTATTATCATACGCTTTAATTCTAACTTGCGTATACAGCTCTTTTGGACTTTCGATTAGCCCATCACGCACAAATTTAATTAGGCTATTAATGTAGTTATCTATATTGCTGTAGTTTGGATATAGTTCCACTCTATTTACATAGCCTGCTTTACTATTTCTAAACGATAACGCTCCATCACAGCTAAATCCATCTTTACCAAACTTATCTAACGTTGGCACACCAGTCATATCATAACTTGTATGCACTACGCTTGTGCTGCCTAACAAGTAGATTATAAGCCATCTGTAGCGTAAATAATTTCTGGCTACTCGTAAGTAAGTTTGGCTTTTAAATCCTTGATACGTATGTGGCGATTTTGACTGTTTATATAAAAACTCTAACAGTTTTTCATCAAATGAAAAATTATAATGAATGCCTGATAATAGCTGTTTTTTACCTCCATATTTGCTTAGCAGATGTTTGCGGTAATTAGAAGCTTCTTTCCCTTGCTCGTTATTGCAAAACTGTGCTATAGGTATTTTGTTGTCGCTTGGCACATTACATGGCATTGACTGTGGCCATATTAGCTCACTTCCTAATTCGGACATCGTTACATCGTAAAGATTTTCTAAAAATGTATATGTGTCGTCTATGTTATTAAATACTGGAGTTATAAACTCTAATTGACTTTCTGAAAAATCTGTTGTAATATATGGGTTTTTTAATTTATTGCCAAATACTTCAGGATGCGGCGTTGTTACTAATCGCCCGTTACGGTCACATCTTAAGCCTTCTCTTTCAATCCCAAAGTTACCTTTCATAAGTTGCTCCGGCCTAAATTTTTCTTTTACTTTATTAATCATGTTCATTATCCTCTCCTGCAAAAATAATAGCCTTAGTTTTCCCTAATTTTAGGTACTTATGCTACGCTTTATTTTTATTTCATAATAAGATCTCGCTGAAATTCCTTTTAATGCACTCGTTATAGCAATGCTTAACCAAACTCCGTATATTCCATAGTAGCTTGTTAACAGCAGTGCTATTGGTAGTCTTAAAATTGTAAATGTAATGCTAATGATTGCTGAAACTTTTGGCTGACCAAGCCCTGCAAAAAATCCGTTACTTATCATTTCAACCGCGGCAAATGCTAGCGTTACTGCTATAACTTTTAAATATCCCACTGTAATAGCTATAGTTAGCTCATCGCTAACGAATAATGCGCCAATTTGTTGTGGAAAAATCCAAAATAGCACGCCGGTTACAATTGCATAGCTAATTCCCATAGCTATTGCAATGTTATATCCCTTTAGCATTCTATCATATTTTTTCGCCCCAAAGTTTTGCCCTGTAAAACTAGCCATAGCTCCATTTAAGCCCCCAATTACCATTAGCATTACCGACTCCACTTGTAGTCCGATTTTTTGTGCTGCAATAGCCTCTGCCCCAAAACTTGCTATTATTTTAGCTAGCATGATATTCACCAGTGTAAATAAAATTCGCTGAAATGCCATAGGAAACCCTAACCTGCATATTTCTTTAAAATTTTCAAAGCTAGCTTTAACTGTTTTATCATAATTTATTATAGCTCTACCTCTTACTAAGTATAGTATGGAAGTTACGATGCTCGCTATTAATGTAGCTATAGCCGCACCAGAAACGCCTAATCTCGCCCCATAAATTAATACGGGGTCTAGTATTATATTTACAATTGTACCTATACCACTAAGTTTTAAAACTTCTTTATTATTACCATAACTGCCGAATATACGTGCAAATAGTGTATTTAAAAATATAAAAAATAACGACACTGCACTCCATTTTAAATATAAGTTTGATTGTTGTTCTACTATTTCGTTATTTAGGCCTAAAAACCCTATAAATCTATGGCTAAAGCCGAAAAGTATAGAACAATATATTAATGATATAATCAAGTTTAGTATAAGCCCTGCATTTATATAACCCCTAGCTGCAGTTTCATTTCCTTCTCCCACTTTATGTGACACTTTTATCCCTGTTCCCACTACGACTAGTGCATTGATTGCATATCCTAGTCCCATAAAAAAGCTTGATGACCCAACGCTAGCAACAGCATTTGTCCCAAGTCTGCCCACCCACAGCATGTCTATTAAGCTATATCCAAATTGTAATACAGAGCCACCCATTACAGGTAGCGCTAATGATATTAATACTGGTACCACGTTTCCTTTTGTTAAGTCTATTTTTTGCATATTATAAGTTTCCTTACCTATTGGTTTTTATTTATTTGTTTGCTGGAAATTAGCTTCTTGCAATTTTCACAGAAATAGTTTGCAGCCCCACATGCTACTATTTCTTCCACTTGCTCTTGTTGGCAATATGGACACTTATATTTTTTAGCCATGTCCCCACTCCTTTCTTATTTGCATTTAAAAGAAGGATGAACTCCTATAAAGTTAGTATATTGAATTCGATAATTAGTTATACGCAAAAAAACGCCTATAAATAAATTATAAGCGTTTCAAATATATATAAATCTTGCTCATTAGCAAGCATTAATAAGGTAGTATGTATTCTTGTTGTTAAATAATAATATATGCTTGAATACCAATCGACATTGATATTCAAGCTTAGCTATTACAGCATCATCATTTGGTTATAGTCTTTTTGTAATCCATATCTTAAATAGTCAATAAACAAATTTAAGAATACTGCACAATCCGCATACGAAACATTCATATCAGGGAAAATATACCCATTAGAGTTAGGAATAATACCAATTTGCCCTGCTACATAAAGGCTGCTTTTAGCATAGTTAGAGATTTTGCTATCATCCATAAATGACGTTTGAATAGTAGGAATACCAAGCCCCAAACGTTGCAACCCTAATGCGCGCACGTTAAATACAATAAGCTCTTCTCTCGTTATATAATCATCCGGATTTACAGTTGTGCTATTAATAAGCCCTGCATTATACGCAGCATATATATATTGATAATTCGGGTCCGTCTTTGCTACATCTTCAAAATCCATCAATACTGCTCTTCTGCTAGTAACGTCTGGCAACTCTATCCCTAACGTTTTAACTAACATCGTAATATACTCGCCTCTTGTTATAGCTTGGTTTGGCGAAAACGCAATTGGGTTAACATCGTAAATCCCCATGCTATATAACTTCTCTATATCAGTACGCGCTGGATGCCCTTGTAATTGCGATAACGATGGCAAAGCCATTTGGTCCAACAAAAACGTATCATCCACTCCAACTACTCCTGTCATTTGATTACTTCTTAATTCATCATTACCTACTAAAATATCATACTTCACTGCTCCATAACCTTGGATTAACTCTTTATAGTTCCCTGCAAAGCTAATTGCATATGGCTCGTTACTTGAATAAAAAATCTCCTTATTCATAGTTATAGATGGCGTTTCTTTAATAAAATATTGGTCTTCACCATCATCAATAGAAATCGTTCTAACTTGCGTTTCAGTTTTAGCAAACGCTTGGTCATATCCGTAAATCCTGCTGTTTACTTCCATTGTCGTTGGAGAATCGCCTTGGTTATACACTGCTTTATAGTAAACGTCTCCGCTATAGTATGTAACTCCTGGAGTGTGCTCTTCTATTATGCTTTTAGTAAAGTGAGAGCTAGCTTGGTCTAATGTGTACGCAGAACCATCTGCTGCTACAGTCTCATTCCAGTTCGTTACTCTTGATGATTTTATAAGTTGGTCCAATCCTTCGTTATATACATATTGTGTAGTTAACGTCATATTTCTTGTTACAGAACCTCTGCCATCTGGACTTGTTGCATTTATTACATAAGACTCAGTATAACTTCCTGTAGGCTCTGCTCTAAAGTCAATACCCACCATTCCTGATTGCACAGTTATAGTTCCTTCTACCTCAACAGCATCTCCTGATAAATATACTACCTCTTTATAAGGTAGCGTGTAATTAGCCGGTACCTGATAATCTTCTTGCGCCAACTCTATACTTGTCGGTAGCTTAGTTCCTGGTGTAATCCCACCAAAGTAACCCATCTCTCCTTCTAACGCCGCCACGTTAGTTGTCATTAGCATAAACGCTAATAAAGCCGCGCCAAATTTTTTAATTTTCATATTTAGTCCCCCTTGTTAAGCTTTAGCAGAGGGGAATTTATCCCCTCAAGCTGATTTATTCCACTATTAAAATATATCCATCCACATTAACCAATTCTATATTCGCTCCGTTAAGTTCAATGTAGAAATCTAACTCCTCTCTCATCATAACTGAAATTCTATCCCCTTCTTGTAAATCCTCCATATCTATCAATTCACCATTACGTATCACTATACTATTTTCCATAGGTGTCACAGTCAAACCTTCATTTACCGTACTATATTGATACCATCTGTTCTCTTCCACATTATACTCATACACATCTTTTAAGTAAACTAAATCTTCTTCCTCACCTTTATAAACTACACCTGTTAAGCATTGTCTTGTATATGGCATATTACTTATTAATACCGCTTTCTCTCCTTCTGTTACTACTGTATAAACCTCATTAATAGATGAATCTAATCCATATCCTAAGAAGCTCTCTATACCATCTTTAATAAATCCTTCTTCCTCATCATAGAACCTAGTAGTATAATCAATTGTATACGTTCTTGGCTGTGGATGGTAATACCATTCGTTATCCATCAATAACGAGAACGTTTCAACCTCAAACTCCTCTCTTAAATCTAAACTCGAAATACGCCCTCTAAACACTTGCAAGTTTCCTTCTGAAATGTCTAATAGCACATTACCAACCACTAAATCACCATCCGCATTTGTAACCGCTTGCAACATATCTCCTACTAATATATTCGTTGCTCCAACCAATCTATCCTCTCTTATAACTATTGACGATTCTCCAACAGCAAGGCTTTGTCCTGATAACAATTTAATCTCAGTAGGAGTTACCGAAATCACTCGGCTTGGGTCTAGCGTTCTTTGGTATGAATCTTGCACATTCATCATAATTACATTTTGTTGACCCATATAATTCTCAACAGCCACATATGCATCCAATGTGCTTCCAGTTAAATACCTACTCATATAATCCCACGACTTGCGCTGCCCTTCCAAATATCCTGCAAACGTTCTTTGGTCTGCGCTAAACGTTAACACATCTGTATAACTACTCCATCCTGCCAACATCAACTGCTGTGCATGCGCTAATCTTACAGTATTATCATACGTTCCTAACTGCAACAACTGCCCTTTATACACTCCATCTATAGTTCGTGTATCTCCATCTACAACAATCTCCGCAACCTCTTCTTCTACAATCCCAGCTCCAAACGTCTTTTGTGATACTAACAATCTTACATATTCACCTGCTCTTATCGCTCCTATTGAATATGGTCTGTTAGACTTTGTTACTGGCGTATCTAATGCTATTTCATAAACATGAATGTTTCCGCTATCATCTTCCATTATCAATTCGCCAACTTCGCTATTTAGCATATTCCATGAAATTACCTTGCCATAGCGTAGCATGTAATAATTATATGCGCTCACATATGTAACATTGCCATTCGCATCAGTTCTTATATATATATTATCACCTGGTTTTATGTTATCAATCGTTGTATCTCTTGGGTCATATTCAAAATACGGAAACAGCTCATCTATATAACCAATCCTATCTTCCTGCTCATATAAATCCTCTTTTTCCACCACAATCTGACTTGTGTAATAATTCGCTCTTATAGTTTCGTTATTCATATTACGGTATAGTAAATATCCAAGCTCTGGTTTGTTTTCTATAACAACTCCTTTATCCTCATAAATTATACCTTGCTTTGCTATTTCATATTCTTCGTCTGTATAGTATGTAGTTGCATGTGTATACGATGGTATTGCCGCTGCTGCAACTGCAAGCGCTAATACTAACTTAAACTTTGACATAGTTGATTGCCTCCTCTAATATTATTTGCTTCTACAATATTCTTCGGCTAAATACGCCAAAAACTTATGTTACAAGTTCGTTACACTATTACGCGCTCCATCTACGCTATTTATATGATTAACAATAACAATAACTCTAATTTACTAGCCTAGCGCGACTTAATGAGTATTAGTTATATTACAAAACAGTGACATCTCGTTTAAAACATGGTTAAGCTTCATAAAATTACCATAAAATTTGGCACAAAAAAAATAGTACCTATAATCTAGATACTATTCCAATTCGTGCATCTATAACTTAGCTACTACCTTTTTTAGATACTCGGCAAACTCTTCTTGTAAATCTTCTCTATCTAATGCAAACTCCACTGTAGCTTCCAAAAAGCCAATTTTACTTCCTACATCATATCTTCTACCATCAAAGTCATACGCATACACTTGCTCAACTTTAGCTAACTTCCTAATCGCATCTGTTAACTGAATTTCTCCTCCAGCTCCGGCTTCTTGCGTAGCTAAAAAGTCAAATATCTGTGGTGTAAGAATGTATCTACCAAGCGCTGCTATATTTGATGTTACACATTCAAGCGGCGGCTTTTCTATAATGTCATCCATTTTATATACCCTATTTTCAACTTTACTTCCAACCACCATACCGTACTTAGGCACATCTTCCATTGGCACAGTTTGCACTCCCAATACGCTTTTATTATACGTATCATAACATTCTATCATCTGGCGCAACACCGGCTTTTCTGACGCAATAACATCATCTCCTAGCAATATAGCAAACGGCTCATTTCCAATAAAAGTTTTCGCTGTATATATAGCATGTCCTAAACCTCTAGGTTCTTTTTGTCTTATATAATACAAGTTAGCTATATCTGATACATCCCTTGTTAACTTCAATAAATCCTCTTTACCATGAAGCTCTAACTCTCGCTCAAGTTCCGCCGATTTATCAAAATGGTCTTCAATCGATTTCTTAGTTCGTCCTGTAACTATAACTATATCTTCTATCCCAGACGCAACCGCTTCTTCTACTATATATTGTATAGTCGGTTTATCCACTATAGGTAACATCTCTTTAGGCTGTGCTTTAGTTGCTGGTAAAAATCTAGTTCCTAGCCCAGCAGCTGGTATAATAGCTTTTTTAATTTTGCTCATAAACCCTCCTTCTATTGCTACAACTTAGTCAACTTGCAATATTTCAAACGTATTCTCGCTCAGTTTCTTATTATGAGTATAGAGTGCATAGCAGATTTTTAATGAAAAATGGTCTTCCATACACTCAAACTCAAGATTGCTAGTATCTGCTTCAAAAATCATTTGCCCTTGTGGTGTGTGTGAAGTGCTCGATGTCTTTTTGCCGTTCTCAAACAACCAATTAGCCTTAGTCGCGCCTGTAAACTTAACCGTTATTACCCCATCTTTTAACTTAAGATTAACATCAGAGCCATCAGCTTGTTTGTATAAAACGTAAATTGCCCCTTCTTTTTCTCCTATTGTTGCATCCGTTTTAAACATATCCTTGTCAGAATGGTTACTATATTTTTGCGTTGTCTTCACTTGAATTTGAGCATGTTTCATTAGATTAGTCTCCTTTTAATGTATATTATTTGTATTAAATCATTAGGTCTTAAATCATCTTGAATTTTTAGTGCGAAATTTGAATGTCTCACCCTTTTCAAAAATTATTTTTCGCTATAAAGCTCAATATCTACGCGTGTTACCTCATCAATAGGATGCCCAAGGAACATCTGGGCCATTTGTTTCATACGTTGGGCATGGTCGCTTACGTAAAATTCATAAGTCGCTGTGCCTTGTGCTTGTAAATTGCGCTGCTTTAACAGCTCTCCCATTGCATACGCCGCTTCGTTTGCAGGGTTAATCAATTCAATTGTATCTCCCACAATACTTTGTATAGTTTGTTGCAACATAGGGTAGTGAGTGCATCCTAATATCAATGTGTCTATATCGTTGGTTGTTAAAGGCTCTAAATATTTAGTAATAACCAATCTAGTTACCTCTTCATCAATCCACCCATCTTCTACTAGCGGCACAAAAAGCGGACACGCTTTATCGTATACTTTAAATGATGGATTTACTTCATTAATCAGCTGCGTATACCTTTTACTAGCAATCGTTGCTTCAGTGCCAATTACACCAATGCGCCCATTTTTAGTAGTATCCACCGCCATCTTAACTCCAGCTTCCACCACTCCTTCTATAATTAAGTTGCCAAACATTTCCCTAAGTTGTTCTATACAATTAGAGTTTACAGTATTACAAGCAATAATTATAGCCTTAATATGCTGAGTTCTTAAAAATTTTATGATTTGTGCGGAAAACTTAGTTACAGTTGCTTTAGATTTATTGCCATACGGCACGCGAGCTGTATCACCAAAATACACTATTGATTCATTTGGCAATTGTTTCATTACCTCTTTTACTACCGTTAAACCACCAACACCCGAATCAAAAATTCCAATCGGTCTATTATCCATCTGGCTCCTCCTACGCTAAAGAAGCAAGGTCAATTAGTCGGCTAATAAGCTCCCTAGTGCTAATACCTTCTGCTTCAAATAGCATAGGATACATACTAATTTTAGTAAAACCTGGCAGCGTGTTAATTTCATTAAAAACAACTCTATTATCTGCAGTTACAAAAAAGTCTACACGTGATAAGCCTTTACCATCCACTGCTCTAAAAATGATTTCTGCATAACGCCTAATTTTGTGCTTAACAGCCAAGTCAATATTAGCAGACACTACAGTTTCTGATGTGCTACTATTATACTTTGCTTCAAAGTCGTAAAATTCTGCCCCTGCAATAATCTCGCCAACTCCAGACACTAGAACTTCTTCATTACCTAGCACTGCTGTTTCAACTTCGCGCCCCACAATAGTTTCTTCCACTACAATTTTATTATCATGCTTAATAGCCTCAAGCAAGCCATGTTTAAGCTCTGCTTTAGAGGCTGCTTTTGATATGCCTACTGATGAACCTGCATTTGCTGGCTTTATAAAATACGGATAATCAAAAGCTTCTTCGATTTTAGTAATCACTTTATCCATATCCTTAAGCTCTGCTTCTCTAATAACCACAAAATCAGCTTGTGGCACACCATGTTGTCTCGCTATAGCTTTAGTGAATGCCTTATCCATTGAAACAGCAGAAGCTAGCACTCCGCATCCTACAAATGGGATTTGTGCTAACTTGCACAATCCTTGTATAGTCCCATCTTCACCATACTTACCGTGTAAAACAGGAAATACCTTATCAATTCTAACTTTAACAAAGTCCTGCCCATCTCTTAGCAAAATTAGCCCACCATGTGTTACATCGGGGCTTAAGATACAAGGTACACCTTTATGTTGCCAATCGTTTTTAGTAAAATCAAAGTCGGCTCCTCTATACAGCAACCATTTACCCTCTTTTGTAATCCCCACCGGATACACCTCAAATGTATTTTGGTCGATATGTTCGTAAATAGTAGTTACCGATTTAAGTGATACCTCATGTTCTGAAGATTGCCCTCCAAATAGTAATAATATATTATCCTTCATGTCTATACTCCTTCCAAAAATATCTATGTTATATAAATACTTCCAACTACTCTATTTTATTACTTTTCCGGTTGACATTCAAGAACATTTTAAAAAGGGCTTTTCCAAAGGATGTTTACCTAAATAATAAATCTACTAATTTAAGTCTAAATTGATAAGGTTGTTCGGTTTGAAAAGATATTGCTTCATATTGCTCATCGGTTAATGTGTTTTCTAAATCGCCTTCTACCTCTACACAGTCTGTCACCTCATCTACGTAACATAGCGGCGGATACATTACACACCACCAATTTTCTCCCACCGCTTCACCTATTAATATTCTACACGCTTCATATTCTCCGGCTGGAAATACAATATCGCCATACGATTTAGTAGGAAACTGTGTTGTGTCTATTACCACTTTAACATCATGGTCTTTTCCCCAATTGCTAATCACTTGTTGTGCTATTTGGGTAATCTGCTCCATATTATCGTGGATTAATTGTTTACTTTCTGCTACGCTGCTGGAAGTTTTAAGTGCGTCTTGCATATGAAGTAATACTGCGTTTCGTACATTTTCTTTAATTAACTGGTCTTGCATTGTATTGCTATTTGCTACTACATGAAATCTTAGCACATTGTCTTTCGCTTGTTGCGCGATTTGTGATGCAAAAATGTTTAAATGTAAATACGATACAGCTAAGATTATTAAAACTAAATATTTTTTGTTCATAGTCAATCCTCCTCTTTGTAGTAAACGGACTCGGGTAAAACCCATAAGTACCAGTCCTTTATAAAATATCGTAAATTTTACTATTATAGTTTAGATAGAGGATTGACTTTTTATGCAATTTTATTTACTGGATTATTCCAGTGTTTTCAATATTAACATTAGCATTGATGTGTATAGGGAAGTTTCTAAATCCTTCATCTTCCCAACTCGGTTTATACTTATCCCACATATCAGGCTCTTTACGATACATAGCTTGCCCTACATGCAAAAAGTCAACGTTGATTTCATGCGATTTATCTATTGCAATAAACGCTTGACGCAAAATTTCATTCGCTAATAACATTTTGATTTCATCCATGCTTGGCGTATTAAATATATTATTCTCATCGGTAGATACATACTCTGCAATGCTACCATCTATATCTAGCTCCACAACTAAGCTTAATTGCCCATCAATTGTACGAAACTTTTTACGGCTAGAAGCATGTTGAATAATATAAGTTAGCGGATAGCCATCATACTCAATTACCACTGGCGCATTTTTAATATCGCCATCTACTATAAGCTGTCCTCTCACCACATCTTTATCCACATATTCAACTAGCTCATAATTTTTAATAATAGCACCACCGCTTATATCATAACCAGTAGAGCTAGCTTCCTCACCAGTGCTACTTGCTTTGCCATCATCTTCAGCTGCCTCCGATGCTGTAACATCGCTAGCCGCCGCGTCTGAACTAATGTCGCTTTTAGATGCACTGCTAGCATTATCATCCGGCTTTTCCGTGTTACCTTCTTCATTATCTGCTAAATGGAAAATCGGCATAGTAGCAATTCCTGTATCTTGCATATCTTTTATAAAATTACCTAGCAACTGTGATTTAAAATACGCTTGTGGACGCTCTTTATTATTAAAATAATTCATCATATACAACCCAAGTAGCGGTTGCTGAGTATTTTCTACATTCATAGCGTCTTCCGTCCTACCTTTAACTGCTAAAATAGGAACGTTTCTCGCAATTACTCTGCCTCGCGTAATCGCATCTATACTTTCCTCAAAAAGTTTTGCGTCTTTAAGTAATTCCTCGCCTAGCAAAATAACTTTTACATGACTAAACGTTATAGTGTTTCTAGTTCTAGTTTCCAAATCATCTAAACTAGTTGCAATAGTAGGTGCGGTTACCAAAATATTAGTTTTCATATCAGTTGCTAAACTTTCGGTACCTGAAATCTTAGCCATATCTGGAATAGAATACGTTATCTCATATCTATTTTGGTCATCTAGCGGTTTTGATGTATCATTATCCCCTAAATACTTATCCACAGCAAATTCTAAAATTACAGAACGATTATTTATCTCCACACTATCCCAACAACCAGTTAAAATAAGTGGCGCTAATAACAGTGCTGATAGCTTAGCAGCAAGACGAGCTAATCTATTGGGCGTTTTCAGGTTCATTATCGCCACCCACCTTCCTAAGCACAGATATAATCCACATAAATAGTGGAACAAAAAATAAGAAAACAACTCCGAACGTTCCTTGGAAATAGACAAAAGATTGATATGAATTAACTACTCCATTAGGTAATACTGCAATTAAAAATACAATTGGCACTAGTGGTAGCGCTGTTATATTTTCGCGTTCAAACTTACAGATATTGCTACCCAGTATGCTTGATACGTAAAGACCACCGCTAATATACATAAACACACTCATAATCCACCACGCCATCATGACTACTTCTTGATTTTCAATAAACGACCCTGGCAGCTGTATACTTTCCATAAGAGTTAACACTGGCCATAGCTCGCGCGCAGTTTCTATCGTTCCTATTCCTGTAAAAGTAATAATAATAATTACAACCTCCAGAAACGTTATTACACCTAAAGCGAAAAAGCAACATTTGCGAATTTGTTTAGGGCGATTTACAAACGCGCCTAAAACTAACACAAACTCTAGTGGCATATAAGTTATGCTTA
>MDSQ01000093.1_pt1 | contig 15661 bp, 10 predicted proteins | sample 1008251 | NCBI WGS metagenome assembly MDSQ01 (sample SAMN05526597, study PRJNA338239) | gut metagenome | isolation source: Hindgut content | host: Naso unicornis | place: Saudi Arabia: Red Sea | collected 2016-05
AATATGTAAATAATGCATTGCATAAAGATAAAGTTTTGTGCAAATATACTAAGTTGCCACGAGCGGGAAAAAAAGAAGCTGAGATAATAAAAATTATTGAAAGAAATGCTATTGCTATTGTAGGGACGTATCAAGAAGGCAAAAATTTCGGCTTTGTTGTACCAGATGAAGCGAAGAATGGCACAGATATATATATACCGAAAAAATACAAGGCAGGTGCCGTGAAAGGGCATAAAGTATTGGTAAAAATAGTTAAGTGGGAGAAAGATAAAAGTCCGGAAGGTAGGATTATATCTATTTTAGGACATATAAACGACCCTGGAGTGGATATATTATCTATTTGTCACCAATATAATTTACCTCTAGAATTTAGTAAAGAAGTGTTGACGGAAGCAGCAAATGTAAATGATGCTGTTTTAGACAGAGACAAAAAAGGACGCAGAGACCTGTGCGATACTCTGATGGTGACCATTGATGGGGAGGATGCAAAAGACTTAGATGATGCTGTATCTTTAGAAATTTTTGATGGGTATTATAGATTGGGTGTGCATATAGCAGATGTAACACATTATGTTAGAGAAAAAACTGAGATAGATAACGAGGCATTTATGCGTGGAACAAGCATTTATTTAGTGGATAGGGTAATTCCTATGTTACCACATAAATTAAGTAATGGCATATGCTCGTTAAATGCAGGGGTGGAAAGACTGGCGTTAAGTTGCGTAATGGACATTGATAAGAATGGCATGGTAATAAACCATGAGGTGTTTGAAAGTGTGATATTAATAAATGAGAGAATGTCATACACTGATGTGAAACAAATATTAGAAGAGCAGGATGAAAATTTGATTGCAGAGTATGAGTCATTGGTACCTATGTTTAAAGACATGGAAAAGCTTGCACAAATTTTAAGAGACAAGAGAAAACGTCGTGGAGCCATAGACTTTGACTTTGATGAGACAAAAGTTATATTAGACACTGATGGGCATCCTGTAGAAATAAAAGCATATGACAGAAATGTGGCGACAAAGCTTATAGAAGAATTTATGCTAGTTTGCAACGAAACTATAGCGGAAGAATATTATTGGAAAGATATCCCGTTTGTATATAGGATACATGAAAATCCGGATGCACAAAAAATTGCAGATACATTAGATGTGATTAACAGCTTTGGATACACATTAAAGGGAGAGCAACAGATACATCCTAAGCAGATACAGAAGTTAATTGACGACATAAAAGACACTGCAGAAGAGTCCATAATAGCACAGCTTATTTTACGCTCATTAAAACAAGCGAAATATAGCGAGGATTGCCAAGGGCATTTTGGGCTTAGTGCAAGATATTATTGTCACTTTACATCTCCGATTAGAAGATACCCAGATTTGCAGATACACCGAATTATTAAGGCGAGCATAAAAGGAAAGCAAAACAAAAACCTTGCAGAGCGTGTTGTGCAAGTTGCAAAGCAGTCCTCCATGATGGAGCGACGAGCTGAAGAAGCGGAGAGAGAGACTATAAAGCTTAAGAAGGCAGAGTTTATGGAAGATAAAGTAGGCCAAGTGTTTGAAGGAGTGATAAATGGAGTAACCTCTTGGGGGTTATATGTGTTGTTACCAAATACTGTAGAAGGGCTGGTAAACATAAATCAGATAGACTGGGATTATTATATATTTGACCCAATAAACTTTAAGTATACAGGGGAGAGCTCTGGAGTGGTATATCAATTAGGAGATAAGGTAAAGGTGAAACTAGCTAAGGTAAATAAAATGGCCCGTACAGTGGATTTTTGGTTGATGGGAAAAATAGGTATATAAAAAAACATTTTGACGCATACTAAGCTAAAAATTGGTAGGTGAAAAGATGGAAATAACAAATAGTATTGGAGAAAACTTAAAAATTTTAAAAGACATTTTGCCTTTGGGGAAAAGTTTTGATATTATACAAAAAGTAATTAAAGTGCACAATAGAACTTTTTATTTGTTTTTCATTGATGGATTTGCAAAAGACACAAACTTAGAGTATGTTAGACGTGATTTATTAGGCCTAGGTCAAGAAAAACTGGATACTATACATGATGCGCAAAGGCTTATAGAAGTAGGGATAAGCTCCATTGAGGTATCAACTGAGACAGATGTTGATAAAATAGTAATTGCCCTATTGTCAGGGCAAACTATAATATTATTTGATGGCTCAAAAAGTGCAGCATTGGTGGACCTTAGAACATATCCGGCCAGAGGTGTGGAAGAACCTGATAAGGAAAAAGTACTGCGTGGGGCAAAAGATGGATTTGTGGAAACTATTGTATTTAATACAACTCTTATAAGACGACGGATAAGAGACCCGCATTTGACTTTTGAGATGTTTAATGTGGGAACGATATCTCAAACGGATGTGGCTATTGGATATATGTCTAATAAAGTGGATAAAAAACATCTGAAGATAGTAATAGATAAGATAAAAAATCTTAAAGTGGATGCATTAACTATGACAGATGAAAGCTTAATAGAAGCTTTGTCTAAAAAATGCTGGTTAAACCCGCTGCCACGTGCTAAATATACCGAAAGGCCTGATGTGGCGGCGGCCCAACTTATGGAGGGGAAAATTATAATTATAGTAGATAATACACCATCAACTATGATATTACCCGTAGGATTTTTAGACTTTACTCAAGATGTGGACGATTTTTATTTGCCAGTTTTAACAGGAAATTACCTAAAATTGGTTAGAAGTTTGGTACTTATAATGAATTTGTTTTTGACACCTGTATATGTACTTTTAATAGATAATCAAGAATGGATACCAGCTGGCATAAACTTTATTATACCAGACGTAGCAACAAATGTGCCAATATATGTACAATTTTTATTTTTGGAAGTGGCTATAGATGCTCTGAAAATAGCTTCTCTTAACACTCCTAGTTCTCTAGGAACCTCTCTATCGGTTATAGGAGGGCTTATTTTGGGCGAATATGCAGTGAAAACAGGTTGGTTAATTCCGCACACCATTTTATATATGGCTGTGGTGGCGTTATCAAGCTTTACCCAACCTAGCATAGAATTTGGATATAGCATAAAGTTTGCTAGGAGCATAATGCTGTTAGGGGCGGGAGTGTTTGGAGTGACAGGCTTTGTAGTCGGAATTATAATTAACATAGCTGTACTTGCAACTACCAAAACTATTACGGGTGGAAGTTACCTATATCCGCTTATACCATTTAATGGTGCGGCATTAAAATCGCTATTATTTAGAAAACCTTTAGTAGAAAAGCAAGACGTAAAAAATAAATAGATCTACCGAGGCACCTACTATAGAAAAATGGTAGGTGTTTTATTTTGATATGGTTACTTAAAGTGAGGTGTGAGAATGGTAAATATGTATAAATCAACTACTAAAAGACTCAAAGAGATAGAAAAATTTAATGAGGGATGTTGGATAAATATTGTTTCACCTACTGAAGATGAGATTAAAACTATTAGTGCAATTTGCGGAGTAAGTATTGAAGACTTAAAGCTAGCATTAGATGAAGAAGAAAAAGCTCATATTGAAATTGAAGAAGATTATATAGTTATTATAGTAGATGTCCCTGTTAAAGATGATGAGGGAGTGCATGAATTTATAACTATGCCATTATCAATTATTATAGGTGATAGTTTTATAATTACTATATCTTTAAAAAAGTTACCTCTAATTAGTGACTTTACAGATGGGTCAGTGAAAAATTTCTTTACTTATAAAAAGACTCGGTTTATTTTGCAACTACTTTATAAAAATGCATCATACTTTTTATATTATTTGCGGTATATTGACAGGGTAAGTGATAAGGTTGAAGAGCAATTTGAAAAAGGTATGAAAAATAAAGATTTACTATATTTATTAGAGCTTGAAAAGAGTTTGGTATACTTTACTACGGCTTTGCGTGCAAATGAGATTGTGTTAGAAAAGATGGTAAGGCTAGACTATATAAAACAATATCCAGAAGATAAGGAATTACTAGAAGATGTTATCATTGAAAATAAGCAAGCAATGGAGATGGCAAATGTTTATAGCAGCATATTAAGCGAAACTAGAGATGCATTTTCAGCAGTTATATCAAACAACTTAAATACTGTTATGCAAAGGTTAACTGCAATTACGATTGTATTAGCCCTTCCTACCATGATTTTTAGCTTATTTGGAATGAATGTTTATATACCAGGGATGGAGCATCCATTAGCATATTTTGGTATATTAATAATATCTGCAATCTGTGTTATAATAGGATCTATAGTAATGATAAAGAAAAATATGTTTTAGTATTATTATATCTTCACATACAAAAGATAAAATAAGATAGGGGGAATTGAAGTGTAAAGAAGGCTAATCTCTTTTGCACTTGATATACGGATAATTAAAAACACTAGAAAGGAAGATTGGAATGAGATTTCACATTAAATTTGGGGCAGGATTATTAGCGATGAGTCTATTGGCAGGGTGCAGTTCAGAAGCGGTGCCAGTGGTAAGCGATGAAGTAAGAGCAGAAGTAAGAATAGCAGTTGAAACAACACCGGCAATTAGGGGCGGATTGGCATTAGACGGTGAATTTGTGGGGACAATAATGCCGGCAGAAGTCGTAAACATTGCACTACCAGTAGTGGGAATAGTAGACCAGATACTAGTAAGCGAGGGAAGTGCGGTAAAAAAAGGTCAACTATTATTTAAGATTGAAGACGATGCATTACAAGCACAGTTAAACTCAGCAGAAGTAGGTTTGCAATCGGCACATCAGTCAAAAGAACAAGCATTGTTTAATGCAAATAATGCCATAACATCATCTGAACTTTCGCATAACATGTTGCTTGTAAATATGGAGCAAAGCCTATATAATGCTGAAAATAACGTAAACAATGCTAGAACATCACTCGCACAACTATTATTAGCGAGAGAGCAAGCGTTAGACCAAGCAGATAAGACAATTGAATCAGCACAACTACAGTATTTATCGGCACAAGCAGGATACGATTTGCAGTTTGGAGCATCCTCAGATATTAGTGATTTAACTGCATATAAAAATTTAGATGACATTAAGGAGTCTATAATAAGGGCTACAGATTCTATTAAAGATATAGAAGATGACAGAAGCGATGCTAAAACGGCACAGAAGGATATACAAAGTTCAATCAATTCTCAAAATCAACTGATATCTGCATTGTCATACCAATATGAGGCCGTAATGATAGCACAAAATGTTGCTGGAATGCTGGGTTTTGCCGCATTTAGCGATGCTGTGACGGCACTATATTCAAATCAATTGGACCTAAACGGGCAATATATGGTGCAGCAGGCTATGCAAAATATTACACAGCAAGGATTGGACCCTAGAAATATTACAGGTACTACAGCGGCGACTATGCAAAGCAACTTAACAGCAGCACAAACTACATTAGCTAATTTGCAAGCACAAGAAGCAAGTTATGATGATATTTATAAACAATTAGATGCGCAAATAGATAGTATACAAGACACAATAGATGATTTAGAATCAACTTATAGATTTCAAGAAGAAGTATTGGGTATACAGCAAAATCAACTAAAAGAAGAGCAAGTCAAATCTCAAGATTTAGCTATACAACAAGCAGAGAATGCCCTAAAACAAGCAGAAGATGCCAAACTTAAAACTCTAGAAAGTTACGACCTACAAATTAAGCAAGCAGAAGATGCTGTACAAACTGCCATGGATACTGTTGAATTTACCAGAAATAGTTTAGAAGCTCAAGTAGCACAATCAGAAGTTGGAATATCTACTTCAATAGATACGGTGGGAATTACATCAGGGATGCAAGATATACAGATAAAAAATGCTGCTCTTTCAATTGACAGTGTACAGTTACAAATTGATCAATATACAGTGGAAAGTCCTATAACTGGGATAATTGAAAATATTACTTTAGTAGAAGGAAGTATGGGGTCTAGCCAAACTGTGGCTGCTACTATATCTGATTATAGTAGTATGGAAGTAGTATTTTATGTGGGGACTGACGTTAAGAAAGAGCTTAAATATGGACAAATTGTAGAATTTGAGATGGAAGGTGAAACGTATACTGCAAGTATTAATGAAATGAGTAACACAGTGGACCCGCAATCTAAGTTATTTAAGATAACTGCAACGTGTCAAGCGCCAGAGGGCACAATATTTGAAAATGGCATAAGTGTTAGATTGACGACAGGTACATTTTCAGAAGAAGAGACTATAATTGTGCCGTATGATAGTGTAGTCTTTGCTAATGGTATGTCATATGTATATAAAGTGGTTGACGGTAAAGCTATTAGACAACCTGTAGAAATAGGGTTATTTACAGAAACTCAAATTTCTATAATAAGTGGAATTGAAGAAGATGATGAAATAGTTACGACTTGGTCAGAAGGTTTGCGAGATGGTTCTATAGTAGATATTATAAACCCCGTTCAACCAGATGAAGAAAATGAAGAAAATGAAGAAAATGAAGAAAATGAATAAAATGAAGAAAATGAAGATGATGAGGAGATGAATAATGAGGATAACTGAATTATCGGTTAAAAGACCGGTAGCCATTTTTATACTATTACTAACTCTTGTTATATTCGCTTTTGATACGCTAGTCTCATTTAAAATGGCAAGTATGCCACCTATGGAGATGCCGATGTTTATTGTACAGACAACTTATATAGGAGCGAATGCAGAAACTATTGAGAATTTGGTAACAGAGCCCATTGCCGATATTGGGAAGACTATAGAAGGGTTTGATTACTCTCAGACTATATCAGAAGCAAATGTTTCTTTAATAGCCTTTATGTTTGATTATGGTACAGATATGGATGAAACATATATGGATTTAAGAAGTGCCATAGATAGAGTAGAGTTACCAGAGGATGCAAGTGACCCTTACTTAATTCAAATGAGCCTAGATTCATCTACTATATTACAACTTGCCGTTTCTAGCACAGTTGGGGATGATATTACAAACTTTATAGAAGAAACATTAGTTCCAGAAATTGAAACTAATACAGGTGTTGCAGAAGTAGATGTATATGGAGTTAACCCAGGGTATGTAAAGGTAGAAGTAGATGAGACAGCTCTAAAACAATATAACTTATCTTTGGCTCAAGTAAATTCTGCAATAGCTAGTGCAAAGTTTACTATACCAGCCGGATCAGTATCAGCAGGAACACAAATTCTGAGTGTTTCAGCAATAGGTGAGATTGAGAGCCTATATGAGATAGCTAATATGCCAATTATTACAGCTACAGGAAAAACAGTTAGAGTAAATGATGTAGCAACCGTAGAATATGCAATGGAAAAAGTAGATAACTTAAGTAGATATAACGGTGTAGACAATTTATCTCTTACAGTAACCGCAACGCAAGACGCAGATGTGCCAAGTGTTGCAAGAGAAATATTAGCAATTTGTGATAAGATAATGACGGATAATCCAACTATAAAAATTGATGTTATGTCAAATGAAGGTCAAGCTATTGTGGATATAATTGTATCAGTTGGGGAAACTTTGCTTATAGCAGTAGGATTTTGTATGATAGTACTATTTATATTCTTTGGAGATATTAGAGCAAGTTTAATAGTGGGCAGTTCTATACCAATCTCACTTATGTTAGCTCTTATTATGATGGGATATTCAAATTTTGAGCTTAACTCAATTACTGGAATTGCCTTGATTATAGCTATAGGTATGATTGTGGATAGTTCAATAGTAGTACTAGAAAGTATGTTTTTATACAAAAAAGGAGCTGTGACTTTTATAGAAGCGGCAATAAAAGGAACAAAGATGGTAGGTACATCGCTTATTGCATCTACTATTACTACAATTGTAGTGTACTTACCTCTTGCACTGATGGAAGGTTTAAGCGGGCAAATATTTAGTCAACTAGGATACACCATAGTTTATAGTATGTTAGCATCAATAATAGCAGCTATAACAATAGTACCGTTAGCTTTTGTATTGTTAAAACCAAAAGCAAAACCAGATATGCTTATAAATAGGTTAATTGCATGGATATTAAAAGGATATGCAGTGGTTGTAAGAGGAATGTTAAAGGTAAAATATTTAGCGGTGTTACTGGCTATAGGTATAATCGGGGTAACAGGATATATTTTTACGCAGTTACCAATGGAAATGATGCCTTCAATGGACTATGGATACTTCTCGGTATCTTTAAATTTTAGACCAGGTACAAATCTGGATGTTATGTCAGAACAAACTAAAATAATTGAAGATATATTGCATAAAGATGAAGCTATAGAACATTATTATACACGTATTAGCGGTAACACAGCAAATATTGATGCATATTTAGCCGAAGGATATAGAACAGAAGAAATAGTAGATATATATAGAACGCAGGTAACAAACATTGCTGGAACAACTATTGATATATCTGTAGGTGGGATGATGATACCAGGGAGTGTAGAAGCTGGTAAAAGAAGTATTACGATTGAAAGTACACGTTATGAGGATGTGGAAAATGTTGCATATGCCTTAATAGAAGAATTTTATACTTATCCTGAAGTTAGGCAAATTAATTCTTCTGTTTCTGACGGTAAATCACAATTTAAATTAGACATAGATTCAGGATTGGCAGCAACTTATGGATTGAGTGTTGCAGAAGTAGCACAATATATATATATGCTAAATGAGGGAATGTCGGCAGGTAAGATGACTTTATCTGGCAATGAAATTGATATAAAAGTTCATTACCCTAGAGAAAGCTATGATGATATAAACAAAATATTAGGAGCGTCAATGACTACCCAATTTGGCGATGTAATTATAGGTGAATTGGTTGATATTGATATAACGAATGAACCGTTAAGCATAGATAAATTAAGAGGCAAATATTATATTGAACTTGAATTGGTATTTGATTTATTAGACACTGCATTTGTAAATCAGATTGTAGAAGATGTATTGGCACGTGGATTTGAAAACGGAGTTGCTGCGGCAGATTATACAACAGAAGAGATGATAGCAGAATTATTGGCTATAGGAAAAGCTATATTAACAGGAGCATTTTTGGTATTTGCGGTAATGGCGATACAGTTTGAGTCTTTGCGATTTTCTATAATGGTTATGATGAGCCTAGCATTTGGCGGCATAGGAGCATTTAGCCTAATATATTTTACAGGTGAAACAATTAGTATGACATCTCTTATGGGATTTTTAATGCTAATAGGGCTTGCAGTTAATAATGGTATATTATATGTAGATAGAGTAACTCAATTAAGAGCAGATATGCCAATAAAAGAAGCTCTTATAGAGGCTGGTTGTTCAAGGATAAGACCTATACTTATGACAACAATGACAACTATACTATCTATGATACCGATTATATTAGGAACAGGCGAAGCTTCTATTATGCTAAGGGCTATGGCAATGGTAATTATAGGTGGATTAATAAGTTCAACAATATTAATTCTAATACTATTACCAAATTTCTACCTAATATTGGCTAAAAAAGATAAACCGCAGGTAGCTACAGTAGATAATCAATTATCAGTATAGAATATATATAAATATTAATGAGGGTATAATACGCTATGCCCTATATATTTTTATTTGTTAAAGGAGCGTTTATGAATAATCAAACTTATATTTTTGGACACAAAAATCCAGACACTGATTCAATTTGTGCAGCAATTGCATATGAATATTATAAGCGGAGCACAGGAGATGCTAATGTTGTGGCGACAAGGCTAGGCCCGATAAATAGAGAAACAAGGTTTGCACTTGAAAAATTTGGAGTTAAGGAACCTATGTTAATAAATAATATAAAACCGCAAGTGCTGGATATGAATTACTACCAAATTAAACCTATATATACGGTAAATTCAATTAAGAAAGCCTGGGACAGCATGGCGGAGCAAGGCAGGATAATTACACCAGTGTTAAATCAAGACCATTCATTGGCTGGTGTAATTACAATAACGGATATTGCCAAGTATTATATAGGACTGACCGAAAACACTGTACTTAGAGAAATGCAAACACCGTTTGTAAATATAGTTGGTGTATTAGAAGGCAAAGTTATCTGCGGTGATTATATTGATCCATATGTACAAGGAGATTTATATACTATTGCAGAACTAAGAGCAGGAGAAAAATTAACTGATACAGATATCATTTTAACAGGTAATAACGAAAAATTAATACACGCTTCTATAGAGACAGGGGCAGGATGCGTAATAATAACAGATGTTGATATGGATAAATTAAATGTGAATGTACCTAAACACATAGAATGTGCTATTATGTGCGTACCGCATAACTTCTTTAAAGCTGTAAAACTGATTAACCAAAGTATACCTATTAAAAATATTATTAAAAACAATAAGATTGTCTATTTTGGGACGGAGGATACGATAGATGAAGTTAAAGATGTGATGTTAGTTAGCCCGTATAGACATTTTCCAATTGTAAATAAGCAAGGTGAGGTGGAAGGGGTAATATCAAAGCGTCATATACTTGATATGAAAAAGAAGAAAGTTATCTTAGTTGACCATAATGAAAATACTCAAAGTGCACAAGGAATTGAACAGGCAGAAATATTAGAGATAATAGACCATCATAGAATTGCTAATATAGATACGCAAACACCTGTATATTTAAGAGCGGAGCCTGTGGGGTGTACTTGTACAATTATCGCAAAAATGTATAATGAAGCGAATATTATGCCACCACGAGAAATAGCAGGACTTATGTTAAGCGCAATTTTATCAGATACGCTGTGTTTCAAATCTCCAACATGTACAGAAGAAGATAGAAAAATAGCAACGAAACTTGCAAAAATAGCAGAAGTAGATTTAATAGAATATGGTACAGAACTAATTTCTACAGGCGGTGCATTGGATAAAATATCACCGATAGAAATATTAGAAGGAGATGTAAAGATATTTACGACTGATGAACACAAAATATCTATATCTCAAGTAAATACAACTTGCCTAAAAAGCCTAGATAGGATAAAATCAGCTTTAGTAGAAGAGATGGATAAATATCAACAAAACAAAGATTTAGATCTTGTTGTGGTAATTGTAACAGATATATTATTGGGTGGGTCTACGATAATAGTAGTAGGAGCAGATAAAAAATATGCTGATCAGGCATTTGGAATAGAGGCTGATAAAGATAGTATATATCTACAAGGAGTATGCTCACGAAAAAAACAAGTGCTTCCAAGACTTATGCAAGCATTGCAAAATATATAGTATATCTAATTAAAAGGAAGAAGGAATATTATGGGTAGAGAAATAATATCATTTGACTATGCAATGAAATATATCTTAAGACAAAAAAGCAACTTTGATATACTAGAAGGATTTCTAAGTGATTTATTAGGTGAGGATATAATAATAAATGAAATCTTAGAAAGCGAAGGTAACCAAGATAGAGATGATGCAAAATTAAACAGGGTGGATTTGATTGCCAAAGATAGCAAAGGCACAAAATTAATAATAGAAATACAATATAACCGAGAAAATGATTACCTAGAGAGAATTTTATGGGAAACATCCAAAGCAATAGTAGAAAGCTTAGATAAAGCTGACCCATACGAAAAAATAGTGAAAGTAATCTCAATAAATATCTTATATTTTAATTTAGGCAAGGGAGAAGGTTACGTATATAAAGGAGCAACAAACTTTAAGGATATAGGAACCCCTGAAAGTCAAAAGCCTTTAAAATTGGCACGCAATATATTTCCAGAATATTATTTAATTAATGTAGAGCGATTTAAAAATGTAATAAACACCCCCTTAGATGAATGGATTTATATGTTCAGAAATAGCAAAGTACCAGAAAGTCCAAAGGCAAAACATATGGACAAGGTACAGGAAAAATTAGATATTCTAAAAATGTCTTCGCAAGAGAAAAAAGCATATGAATATCATCTCAAAGAAACAAAAATATATAAATCAGTATTAAAGTCAAAGCGAGATGAGGGTAAAGCCGAAGGTAGGTTAGAAGGTAGGCTAGAAGGTAAAGCAGAGGCACTGCTAGAAATGGCTAGAAAATTGCTGGCAAAAGGAATGGATTTTGAATTTATATCTGAAACTACAGGATTATCTATAGAAGAAATAGAAAAGCTTAAAGTTGGTAAATAGTCATCCTTGTATGCAATAAAAAACTAAGGCTTAATGTAAACATATCACATTAAGCCTTTTGCTATATCTAAATTTTATTATATACGGTATTATCTATAGCATCATTTTGGTGTGCAATAATTGTGGTACATACAGCGTCACCGGTAATATTAACAGCTGTTCTGGTCATATCAAGTATACGGTCGATACCCATTATAATACCAATTCCTTCTACAGGTAAACCAACAGATGCAAATACCATAGAAAGAGTGATAAGACCAACTCCAGGAACACCAGCAGTTCCTATAGAAGCCATAGTAGCGGTGAAAATTACTGTGATATAATCAACAGGAGCTAAGGTAATGTTAAAGGCTTGAGCCACAAAGATAACCGCCACACCTTGCATAATAGCCGTACCATCCATATTTATAGTTGCACCTAAAGGTACTGTAAAAGAAGAAATCTTTTTTGATACACCCATATTTTTGTATAAAGTATCAATAGATAGCGGTATAGTAGCATTTGATGTTGCTGTTGAAAAGGCAAATCCCATAACAGGCGAAAACTTCTTTAAAAATGTAATAGGACTTTTCCCTGTAAACAGTTTAAGCATAAGCATGTACACCACAAAGCATTGGATACCAAGCCCAGATAATACACCTAGCATATATTTAAGCATAGGTAAAAATCCGTCAAACCCAATTTCGCTAAATGTCTTAGCTACTAAACAAAATACGCCAATAGGAGCAAATTTCATAACAATAAGGGTCATCTTCATCATGATGTCATTAAATTGACTAAAAAGATTGGCTACCGTATTTGTACTATCTCCTAGTTGTACCAGTACAATTCCTAATAATACTGCAAAAAATATGATTTGTAACATACTCCCTGTTGCAAGAGAAGATATAGGATTTGTAGGAATAATATTTAAAAATGTATCTACTACGCCTGTAGACTCAGCTGCAGTAGCCTCAGACACTTTTATAGCCTCCATATCTAAGCCGACTCCAGGATTTATAACAGAACCCACAAATAATGCAATAGATATAGCAATAGCTGTGGTAATCATATAAAAACCAATAGTTTTTGCTCCAACTTGACCTAGTGTATTCATATCTCCAATAGCCATTGTACCGCAGACTAATGAACTGAATACTAACGGTACAACTAGCATTTGCATAAGTCGTATGAAGCCGTTGCCAAATAAGTAGAAAAATCCATTGATAAATACATCATCTCTTAATACCCCAGCAGGTACATAGTAAAATAAGATTAATCCGCACAACATACCTGCTAGCAAACTAATAAATATTTTGGTGGATAAACTAAAATTTTTCATAAATTTCCTCCTTTATGCCATTAAATATTCGGTTAAACCTTCTTGCCAAGTTGGCATTGTGTAATTTTGTGTAAGTCGTAGCATAAAATTATCAACAGCCTTATAACTCTCTAGTAAATTGTCTATTTTTTCAATAGTAACACTAGAGTTTAGAATACGGACAATTTCTACGGCGATTTCATATTGACTAGGCACTCCTGTAGTTGTGGCATGGTAGGTACCGTAGTCTTTGCAAGGGAGCATATCAAAGATTAATTTAGCAGTAGACTTAGGGCTAGTTAACTGAATGTATTGATTTGATGCAGCAGAAATAGGCGTATTTGAATGACATGCATCAATAACCTGCTGTACAAAACCAGTATATGTTTGTCCCCGGCGTATTATTATATATTTGTTAGTAAAATTTTTAATAAATTCTTCTCCTGCAAGTTTAGACTTTCCGTAGATAGTATCTGGAATTGGTGTATCAAACTCCTGATAGACTATATCTTGTGTAACAGGAAAAACTTCATAGCTTGATAAGTGAATTAATTTTGCATTAATTGCATTAGAGACTATACTAATATTTTTTGGGGCAATTGCATTTACTTTAAACATATCATCTACAGTAGCAGACTCCTTTGCATTGGCACAATTAATAATAATTTCTGGTCTAGTCATATGCATATATCTATGCACTTCTTCTAAATTAGTTATGTCAATCTCTTCTAAATCAGTTTCTAATAACTCTATCTCTCTAATATCTAATAATTTGCGTAGTTCTTGTCCTACTTTACTTGTAGCTCCTATAAGCCAGATTTTTAATATATTATTCATGAAACTTCTCTCCTTTGATAAAATTCCTATCTTTTTTAGTGCATAACAAAAACCCCTACAGTTTAGTAGAGCTACTAAAACATAGAGGTTTAAGTAAAAATTATTCTACTTTGCCTAGACAAAAACCAAGTATAAATGATAAAATACAAGGAATTACTATAAATAGGCAACAATTAGACTTACTCATTGCCTTTTTCATTTCATATTGTGGGGTACTTTGTGCATGTTCTTTTTGTGCTACTCTATAGTGTCTATAAGTTGAATTTGCCATTCTAATCACCTCTTAAGATATTTGAAATAAGATCTTTTAAATAAGATCCTTGAAATTTTTATACTATATATTTTGTGCAAATACTATAAAAATAATACCAACTATTTAAAAAAGTAAAAAAAATTATTAAAGGAGCAACAACATGCCAAATATTTATTTCCCCTATTTAAACTTGTCCTTTAACATAGATAATATTGCATTTACATTATTTAATTTACCCATTTATTGGTATGGGATAATATTGACTAGTGGGATATTATTAGGAACGCAAATGGCGGCATTTATGGGAAAAAAAGAGAGAATAAATCCAGAGTTAGTATATGATTTTATAATGATAGATTTAATTTTTGCAATAATAGGTGCAAGAATTTATTACGTTATTTTTAAATGGAGTTATTATAAAGATAATTTATCGCAAATATTTAATCTTAGGCAAGGGGGCATCGCCATATATGGAGCCATTATTACATCAGTAATTGTAGCATATATATATACTCAAAAGAAAAGACTAATTTTTTGGCAATTCGGCGATATATGGGCGTATGGCTTGTTAGTGGGGCAAGCAATCGGAAGATATGGTAACTTTGTGAATAAAGAAGCGTTTGGAGAATATACGGATAGCCTATTTGCGATGAGAATATTAAAAGATGAAGCAGCTCAATCATTTAGCCCATTAATACTAGAAAATTTGGTAGTAGAAAATGAGTTAACATATATACAAGTACATCCCACGTTTTTTTATGAATCTACGTGGAATATATGTTTATTAATAATATTGTTACTGTTTTATAAGAATAAAAAAGCTCACGGTGAGATTTTCTTTTTATATATAGCAGGATATGGATTAGGCAGGTTTTGGATAGAAGGTTTGCGTACAGACCAGTTAATAATCCCTGTAATTGATATAGCTATATCACAAGTTGTAGCAATATTATCAGTCGTATTTGGAATAACAGCTTTTATTTTATGCAGACGTAAATATAACAAAAATATTTATGTGACTAGAAGATAATTATAGAAGAAAACTTCATTCAGTGGGGGTTCTAACCCCACTGAATGTTAGTTGCCTTAATCTGAAAAGATTACTTGCTCTTTATCTCACCGCCTAAGAGGCGGGAGTATT
>MDSQ01000094.1_pt1 | contig 15620 bp, 13 predicted proteins | sample 1008251 | NCBI WGS metagenome assembly MDSQ01 (sample SAMN05526597, study PRJNA338239) | gut metagenome | isolation source: Hindgut content | host: Naso unicornis | place: Saudi Arabia: Red Sea | collected 2016-05
TTGTAGCAGGTACAGTTATTCCTTTAGATGAAGATACGCTTGCATTTGCAGAAGTATTTATGAAAAAAACTTCTCAAAATCTTATGGATAATGGAAAAATTGCTCTTTTAGCAGAAAAAGGTCCAGAATCTTATCTAGTAAATGCAGTTGACCCACAACGACACACAGATGACGACTTATATAAAACTCTAGCAGAAAAATTTGCATTTTTACAACTACCTATCGGTGCAGTGTGGACTTGCAAAATTGCTAAAATATTTAATCAAGGTGCAAACCCAGAAGCTGGGAAACAATTATTCTAATTCAATTATTCTTTAAGGGGGAGCAGTATGCAAATCTTTTATTTTACAAGAACAGGGCACTGCGAAAATGTAGCTCATGAGATAGCACAAAGCTATAATAAAACTGCCCATAAAATTGATGATGGTAAAGACTGGGGCGGTAAAATTAACTTTGTAAAAGCTGGAGCTGCTGCTGCAAAGCGTGAAGTATTGCCTGTAACACATGATAGTATTCAAAATGATGATATTATTGTTGTATTTCCAATTTGGGCAGGCACTTTACCTCCTGCTATTAGAGGATTTTTACAAAATATAAGTGCTAATAACATAATTGCCGTAACTTTAAGTGGTACATCTAGCTTAAAAGCTGCAGAAAAAGAATTATTTAGCAAAGTATATGAAGTAAAAGGTAAACCGATGGTAGCACCTAAAGAAGTATTGCTTAAATAAAAAAATAAAGAGTATAGGGATATATAAGTTCCTATACTCTTTATTTTTACAATTCTACTCTATAGCCTTTCTAAAATATACTCTGTAATCTCACTACAAGTTGAATTTTCTTTATTTCCTGTAACTTTTATTTTTTGGTTTGCCTCTTCTAATATTTCAATCAATTTATCTGCTTTATCAATCAAATTTATATGCCTTAACATAATTTCACTAGCTTTTATTAAACTAGATGGATTTGCATACTCCGCAAGCCCTGCCTCAACTAATCTAGGTGCAGAACCATGCACTGCCTCAAACATAGCATATTTATCTCCTATGTTCGCACTTCCAGCAGTTCCTACGCCTCCTTGAATTTGTGCTGCTTCATCAGTAATTATATCTCCGTATAAATTTGGCAAAACAAATACTTCAAAATCTGCTCTTTCGTGCTCATCTATTAATTTTGCTGCTATTATATCTACAAAATAATCATCTGTTTTTATTTCAGGGTACTGTTGAGCTATTTTAGTACATATATCTAAAAATTTTCCGTCAGTAGTTTTTAAAATGTTTGCTTTTGTAACTATAGTTACTCTTTTCTTATTATTTGCTCTTGCATATTCATATGCCGAACGAGCAATTCTCTCTACACCTGGTGTTGTAATAATTCTAAAGTCTAGAGCAATATCTTCATTTACATTTATACCTTTGCTACCTAATATATATGCCCCTTCTGTGTTTTCTCTAAAAAATATCCAATCTATACCTTCTTCCTTCAAAACTACTGGGCGCACATTCGCATATAAGTCAAGCTCACGACGTAATGCAACATTAGCACTCTCTATATTATTTTCACCCTTACTAGGTGTAGTTGTAGGCCCTTTTAGTAACACATCACACTTCTTAATTTCTGCCAAAACGTCTGTTGGTACAGCTTGTTGCTTTTCTATTCTATTTTCTATAGTCAGCCCGTCAATTTGTTTTAATATAACTTTGCCACTTTGTATTTGTGCACTTAGTAGTTTGTTTAAAACTAGCATAGTTGCATCCATAATAGTAGGTCCTATACCATCACCACTACAGTAACCTATTACTATTTGCTCTTTTGTTGCAAAATCTATAGGTTTTTCTCCTTTTTTCATATTTTCTACTCTTTTTATTTGCTCACTAATTAAATTTTCAATATGTTCTAACATCATAATAATTCCTTTCACATCATATCTCGTTGGCGTAAAATTTCATATAAACATATGCTAGTTGCAACGGCAACATTAAGCGACTCTAAGTTTGTCTTCATAGGGATTTTCACATTAACATCTGCATTTTTTTTAGCGTATTCACTTATTCCATTCGCTTCATTTCCTATTATAAGTGCTGTCTTTTGCAAAAAATCAGTCTCATAAACAGGTACTGCACCTTCTAAATTTGTTGCAAAAATAACCACTTTCTTATTCTTTAAATATTCTATATAATCTTCTATTTGATAATCTTTAACTATAGTAATATTAGAAAGTACACTCATTGTAGCTCTGACTACTTTGGGCGAGTATACATCTACGCATCCTTTGGTTAAAAAGATAGCTTCCACCCCTAATCCATAGGCAGTTCTTATTATTGACCCTAAATTTCCTGGGTCTTGTATATTTTCTAAGACTAAATATATTTCCTTATCATCTAAATTTTCTAATTTACTATTATTCTGCTTTACAACTGCCATAATTCCTTGAGGTGTTTTGGTCTCGCTTATCTTTGCAAATATTTCTTCGCTTACGGTTATAACTGGCAGATCAGCATCTTTTTTCACACTGGGAACTACCACATAATAACTAATATTATCCTTTAAATCGTTTACAGCTCTTAAACCTTCAACTATATATAGCTCAGATTGATTCCTAATATTTTTTTTACTCTGCAAAGCCATTAATTGTTTTACTATATCATTTTGCATACTGGTAATAATTTTATCTTGCATTTCGACTACTTTCTAATGTTTTTAATCTTACATTTGACCCTACTACTACTAATAAATCTCCTTCAACAAATACATAATCTGGGCGTGGAGATATATCAATTTTGCCTTGGCGTTGTATAGCAATAACGTTTATTCCATATTTATTTCTAAGATTTGCTTCTATTATACTTTTATTTATCCATTCTCTTAACACTGGTATTTCTACTATACTATACTCTGATGATAATTGAATATGCTCTAGGATATTACCTGATATCAAGTTTGTTGCAATTCTGCGACCCATGTCAAGCTCTGGCTGTATAACTCTATCTGCACCTATTTTTCTAAGCACTTTTTCATGAATAGAACTTGTCGCCTTTGCTACAACATATGGTATGCCTAATTCTTTTAAAATAAGCGTACTCATAATACTAGATTGAATATCTTTACCAATAGCAACCACACCTACGTCAAAATTTCTTATACCCAGTGATTTCATTACATCTACATCTGTTGTATTTGCAGTTACAGCATGTGTTACAACAGCAGATATTTCTTGTATCCTTTCTTCAGATTTATCTACTACCAAAACTTCATAACCACTTTGTGCAAGTTCTGTTGCCAAGCTTATGCCAAATTTACCTAATCCACATATTATAAATTGTTTTCCTCTCATTCGTCACTCCTTCTTTATCCTACTAGTACTTTCTCTTCTGGATATTGTATGCCTACTGTATTTTGCCCTTGTCTTACCACCAATGCTACTCCTATGGTTATAAGCCCTAGCCTACCTATAAACATAAGTAATATAATAACAATTCGACCTAACATACTCAAGCTACTAGTTATGCCTAATGTTAAACCTACAGTCGCAAACGCAGATACTGTTTCAAATAATATTTCTATAAAAGTTGCATCTTCTGTAAATGTTAGTATAATCAGACATACGCCAATTATTATAAAAGCAATAGTCATAATGGTTAAGGCTTTTAAAATTTGATCTAAGGCAATTCTTTTTTTAAATACCACTACACTTGAATGCCCTTTTAGCACAGACATTGCACAGAGCATTAATACTCCAAACGTTACAGTTTTTATTCCACCTGCAGTTCCGGCCGGCGAACCTCCTATTAACATTAAAAAAATCGTCATAATTGTTGAGCCTGTTGTTAAATCTGCAAGTGGTATTGTATTAAATCCTGCTGTACGAGGAGATACAGACTGAAACATAGCTGCTGTTATTTTATCCCCAAAAGATAATCCGCCTAACGTAGCTGGATTATTATATTCTGCTAAAAAGAAAAATATAAATCCTCCCAATATTAATATAAGTGTAATTACCCATACAAGTTTTGTATGTAGCGCTAATTTATAAAACGCTTGCTTCCAAGTAAAATGTTCTGCTAGGCTAAATTTCAGCCTAAAGGCTCTATACGTATCTATCCAAACTGTATATCCTAGCCCTCCACATATAACTAGTAATATTATAATAGTATTAAATAATCCATTATCCACGTATGGCATAAGACTATTTTGCCCTATCACATCAAAACCTGCATTACAAAATGCTGATATTGCATGAAAAATTGAGTATGCTATTCCTTTTATCCATCCATATTCGGGTATAAATATAAATGATAAAAATAATGCCCCCACTCCTTCTATCAATAAGGTAAGATTTACAATTAATTTTGTAAATCTTACCACTCCAGAGGTCGTATTAAAATTCAATGCTTCTTGCATAACTAGCCTGTTTTTTAACGTAATACGTCTACCTGTTATTACAAATATCATGCTAACCAAAGTCATAAACCCTAGCCCGCCTATTTGTATACAAAGCAGTATTACCATCTTACCAAAAAGCGACCAATATTCTAGCGTATTTACTACGACTAGACCCGTTACACATACAGCAGACGTTGCTGTAAACAATGCATCTATTAATGGAGTAACCACTCTATTATTAGTACTAATAGGTAACATTAGCAATATTGTTGCTACTAAAATTAACCCTAAAAAACCTACTATCAAAATTTGTGCTGGTCCATACTTAGTTTTAGCTTTATAATCTTCTTGATTATCTATCTCCATATAGCCTTCTCCCTCTTAGAAGTTTATTAATGAGGTATTACAGCCCCGTTATATACGAGTCCATTTATACAATCAACGGTTATGCCTACTCCAGTTTTAACAGATTCTGTTGCAATTCCAGCCGCAAATATAACTGGTATATCCAATGTTCTTCCAACTATAGCAGCATGGTTATTCTCTTCTGGCGTAGAATCTTCTACTACTATGGCTTGTGCCTTTTTCATATATGGCAGATATGAATTATCTGTAGTTCTTGCAACTAATATATCTCCATCATTAAAGCGAGCGGCTTCGTCAATTACCTTAACCACACAAGCTCTACCAGTAACAGTTTTATCTCCTACCCCCGTACCACGTGCTAAGATATTTCCTACATATTGTACTTTTAATATATTAGTCGTACCTGCAACTCCTACAGGTACGCCCGCCGTAATAACGACTACATCTCCTTGTTTTGCTATACCCACTTCTTCAGTTTTTGCTACAGCAGTTGCAAATATCTCATCAGTTTCTTGCTTTTCTATTGATATCATATGAGGTGACACGCCCCACACTAAATTCAGTTGACGATATGTCATGTCTTCTGCAGTACAAACTACAATAGGTGCACTAGGCTTATACTTTGCTACCGAACGTGCAGTATACCCTGATTTTGTTACTATTACAATAGCTGCCGCTTGCAAATCTTTTGCCGCTGCCGCCGCACCATGGCTTATTGCATTTGTCATGCTTACAGTATCTTCTGCTTTATATGATACATTGTATACTTCTTTAGTTTTTTCTGCCATTGTAGCAATTCTAGCCATCATTTCCAAAGCCTCAAAAGGATAATCTCCTTTAGCTGTCTCACCAGATAGCATTATAGCAGAAGTACCGTCAAATATAGCATTAGCAACATCACTCGCTTCAGCTCTTGTTGGGCGAGGGTTTTTTACCATAGATTCTAACATCTGAGTTGCCGTTACAACTGGCTTTCCTGCAGTATTCGCCTTTTTAATCAGTACTTTTTGTACTACAGGTACTTCTTCTGCTGGAATTTCTACACCTAGGTCTCCCCTTGCTACCATTATAGCATCTGTCACTTGTAGGATTGTATCTATATTATTTACACCGTCTCTATTTTCTATTTTTGCAATAATTTGTATTCCAGAACCGCCATTTTCTTCTAATATATGTCGGATTTTTATGACATCGGCTGCACAACGAATAAACGAGGCTGCAATAAAATCAAACCCTAATTTTGCCCCGAGAGCAATATCTGATATATCCTTTTCAGTTAAAGATGGTAAATTTACAAATACATCTGGGATATTTATCCCTTTACGAGAGCCTAATAATCCTCCATTTACAACTTTGCATATAATATCTTTTTCAGTAACTTCTTTTACCTTTAGCTCAATTAATCCATCGTCTACTAGAATACGATTGCCTTCTTGCAAATCATTTGTAAGCTCCTTATATGTTACACTTACTCTTTCTGCATCTCCTTCTATATCGTCTGTAGTAAGAGTAAATGTTTGACCAGATATCAGTTCAACATCTGTATCCGATTTTAATACACCTGTTCTAATCTCCGGACCTTTAGTATCTAATACTAAAGCTGTAGGTGTTTGTAATTGTTCTCTTGCTATTTTCACATTATGTGCAGTTTGCGTATGTGCCTCTTGATTATCATGAGAAAAATTTAATCTTATGGCGTTAGCCCCTGCATTAATTAATTTTTTTATAGATTCTACATCTCTTGTTTTTGGTCCCACTGTTGCAATTATTTTTGTTTTACGCATGTTATACTCCCTTGCTAGTCATTATTTTACACTTAATATTTTACTTGCCCTTAGCATCTCTTGACTAAGTTCTTTTTTCATTTTTAATGCTTCATTTATATCATAGTCAACATACTCGCCTTTTACATAGCTAACTACTCTTTTTGCTTTACCTTCTACTAATAAATCCACCGCATGAACACCCATTAAAGAAGCGTGCATTCTGTCCAGTGCACTAGGCGAGCCACCTCTTTGCAAATGCCCTAGTACAGTAACCCTTGATTCTATGCCTGTTATATGTTCAACTTTATGTGCTAACGCATCACTCGCTCCTACACCTTCTGCTACTACAATTAAGAAATGTTTTTTACCACGATTTCTGTTTTCTACTATATTTTTTATTATATCATCATCAGTTATATCGTGCATCTCAGGTAATATTACAATTTCAGAACCAGTATCTATTGCACACCATAAAGCAATATATCCCGCATTTCTACCCATTACCTCAACTATTGAACATCTACTATGAGAAGAGGAAGTATCTAATATTCTGTTTATTGCATCCATCGCAGTATTTACCGCAGTATCAAACCCTATAGTATATTCTGTACATCCAATGTCTAAATCTATAGTTCCAGGAATGCCCACTGTATTAATTCCTAGGTTTGCCAGTTTTTCAGCCCCTTGAAAAGACCCGTCTCCTCCTATTACAACAAGACCTTCCATACCAAATACACGGCACATATCCGCACCACGCTCTTGATACTCTGCTTTCATAAATTCTTTGCAACGTGCTGTTTGAAGTATTGTTCCTCCTCGGTGTATTATATCCGACACATCACGTGATTTTAGTTGAACAATGTCACCGGCTAATAATCCTTTATACCCATTTTTAATACCTAATACCTCAATATTATGAGAGATTGCTGTTCTTACTACAGAACGTATTGCTGCATTCATTCCTGGTGCGTCTCCACCACTTGTTAATACTCCAATTTTTTTAATACTCATTTGATAATCCTCCTTTTATTTGTGCATAGGTTTATTATTCACTATCTTTGTATTTTAGAATATATTCTAAAACATTTCAAGCTATTTAAGGTAAAATTATACATTCTTTTGGTATTACTTGACTCAATTCTTCTAATAAACCATCAGTTATATTTATATTATATTGATTAGGAAAATATTTCCTAGATTTATCTATGCTTTGTACCACAATTCTAGTATTGCCTTTATGCCTTATAAATATATCTAATAATTGGTTTCTAATTTTTGGTACTTTTAAATCGTCATTTAGTACTAAAGTTAGTTCAGGCTGTATATTTGATATAGCGTGTATTAAAACTTTTAGTTCATCTTCTTTATCTGAAATTCTACCTTGTATTATAACCGGCTCTTGCGAATTTATTTCACTAAATTGCTTATATACAGCAGGAAAGATTACACACTCTGCTGTTGCTGTTAAATCTTCTACTGTTATAAATGCCATTTTATCGCCTTTTTTAGTCATTTGCTGTCTTATATTTACAACTAAGCCAATAATCGTTATAAAGTCATTTTGGTCATGAGTTAGGGTGCTAATATTATGCGAGGCATATCTTTGGATTTTTGTATCTTCTAAAGGATGTCCACTTATATATATTCCTAATACTTGTTTTTCAAAATATAATAAATCAATTTTTTTCATCTCTGGTATATCCGGCAGATCATCTTCTATCTTATGGTCAACACTTGCAAATAAACTTTGTTGACCGGATAAGCTGTTCTTTCTATCACTAGTTACTCTTTTAGATATATTTTGATACGCTTGTATATACTGGCTCCTCTTGCCTTTAAAACAGTCAAATGCACCAGCATATATAAAGCTTTCAACTGCTTTTTTATTTAAATCTTTGTGATACATCCTGTCATAAAAGTCATTTAGGTTATAATATTCTCCATTTTGCTCACGTTCGTTAATTATATTCTCAACTATGCTTTTACCTACATTTTTTATAGCATATAAACCATAAATAATGTTTTCACCCAACACTTTAAATTCACCTATAGATTTGTTTATATCTGGCGCCAAAACTTTTATATTTTGTTTTTTACAACTGTCAACATAGTGATGTACTTTAGCAGCATTGTCTCTTACAGATGTCATCAGTGCTGCCATAAATTCAAGTTTATAATGTGTTTTCAGATATGCTGTTTGATATGCAACCACGGCATAACATGCTGCATGCGATTTGTTAAACGCATATTTTGCAAAGTCTACCATTTCATCAAAAATCTTATTTGCAACTTCTGCTGGTATCCCATTTTTTATAGCTCCTGAAACATCTTTTCCATCTCCGTTTAAAAATATCTCTCGCTCTTTTAACATTACATCAGTTTTCTTTTTACCCATAGCACGGCGCAATAAATCACTTCTACCTAAGCTATACCCTGCAAGCTCACGTACAATTTGCATCACTTGCTCTTGATATACTATGCAACCATACGTATTTTTTAATATATTATAAAGTGATGGGTGAGTATATGTTACATTTTTAGGATTTTTCTTACCTTCTATATATTTTGGTATAAATTCCATAGGTCCTGGTCTATATAACGATACCCCTGCTATTATGTCTTCTAGACTTGTAGGCAATAATTCTTTCATAAATTGAACCATACCACTGCTTTCTAGTTGAAATATACCTTCTGTATTTCCACTAGATATTAATTTATAAACTTCTTTATCATTATAGTCACCAAAATCTATCTGAATTCCATAATTTTTTTTAATTAATTTTTGAGCTTTATCTATGACAGTAAGTGTTCTAAGCCCTAAAAAATCCATTTTTAATAATCCCAGCTCCTCTAAAGTTGTCATTGGAAATTGCGTAGTTATTACATCTGCAGTTGCATATAAAGGTACGTATTCTCGTATTGGGTCTTTTGAAATTACTACTCCCGCTGCATGAGTTGAACAGTGCCTAGGCAATCCTTCTAACTTTTTAGCCATATCAATTAAATATTTAACCGCACTATCTGTATCATATAAATTTTTTAAATCTGAGTTTACTTGTAACGCTTTATCTATTGTCATTTTAAGCTCAGTCGGCACCATTTTGGCAATTTTATCATTTTTTTCATATGGCATATTTATGGCACGTCCAACATCACGAATAACTGCACGTGCTGCCATAGTACCGAATGTCACTATCTGTGCAACCCTGTCCTCACCATATTTATCAATTACATAATCTATGACCTCAGAACGCCGTTCATAACAAAAATCAATGTCGATATCCGGCATGCTGACACGCTCTGGATTTAGAAATCTTTCAAATAATAAATTATATTTTATAGGGTCTATATCAGTAATTTCAAGGGTATATGCCACAATACTACCTGCTGCCGAGCCTCGCCCTGGGCCCACAGGTATGTCTCTTTCTTTGGCATATTTAATAAAGTCATTGGTAATTAAAAAATAATCTACAAATCCCATTTTGTCTATTATATCTATTTCATAATTTAACCTATCAGTTAATTCAGATGTAATATTTTTATATCTTTTTATTAATCCATTATTACACAAGTTTTTCAAGTAATCTATTGCGGATATATTTTCAAGTTTAAATTCTGGCAATTTTAACTCGTTAAAGTTAAAAGTTACATTACACTTATCAGCTATCAAAGTCGCATTGGTTATAGCTTCTGGTATATACGAAAATAGCTCTTGCATCTCTTCGCCACTTTTTAGGTAAAATTGTCCACCCTCATATATCATTCTGTCTTCATCTTGCATGGTCTTTCCCGTTTGTATGCATAGTAAAATTTCATGAGCTTCTTTATCTTCTGCTCTTATATAGTGGATATCATTAGTTGCTACTACTGGTATATTGGTTTCTTTTGATATTTTTATAGTATCTTCTATAATTACCTTCTGTTCTTTTATGCCATGGTCTTGTATCTCAAGATAAAAATTATCTTGTCCAAATATCTCATTTAATTGTATTGCCATCTGCTTTGCACTGCTATACCCCTCTTCTAGCAATCTTCTTGAAACAGGCCCAGAAAGACATGCTCCTAGTGCAATAATACCTGTGCTATACTCTCTTAGTACATCTAAATCCACCCTAGGTCTTCGGTAAAATCCTTCTACATATGATATACTAACTAATTTTATAAGATTTTGATAACCTATATTATCTTTTGCAAGTAACACTAGATGATATGAGCGCGAGTCTTGTTTTTCTTTATCAAACCTAGTCCTCTTTGCCACATATACTTCGCATCCTATAATCGGCTTTACTCCTTTTTGCATAGCTATCTTATAAAAATCTATTACACCAAACATTACGCCATGGTCAGTAATAGCTAGCGAATTCATCCCCAGCTCTTTTACTCTTTCTATAAGCTCACTTATCTTAGCAGATCCATCTAATAGGCTATACTCTGTATGGGTATGAAGATGACAAAAATCCATTGCTGTTGATGGTTTATTTACAGCACTCATAAATATTTAATCCTTTCATTACCATTTTTTTATATGATAAAAATAAGACCGTCACACTAATTATACTTCAGTATGACAAGCCTCTTTTTTTAGTTTAATATAATCTTTGTCTTACTACTTCATAGCAAATTACAGCGGTGGCAACCGAAGCATTAAGCGATGGTACCTTTCCAAACATCGGAATACTTATTGTAAAATCACATTTCGCCTTTACATTTCTTGATATCCCATCACCTTCATTTCCTATAACAACTCCTATAGGCCCTTTTAAATTTTCTTTATAAACTATCTCTCCATCCATATCTGCACATGCTACCCAAATTCCATATGATTTTAGAGTTTCTATTGTCTGAGAAACATTTGTTACTTTTGCCACTTTCATATATTCTATAGCACCAGCAGATGCTTTTGCAACTGTCGGACTAAGCCCAACCGCTCTGTGCTTTGGAATAATCACCCCATGGGCCCCAGCGTTATGTGCTGTTCTTAATATTGCACCTAGATTATGCGGGTCTTGTATGTTATCTAATATTACTATAAAAGCATCTTGTTGTTTTGCCTTTGCATCATTTAGCATATCTTCAATAGTACAGTATTGATGTGCCGCCACATATGCCACAACACCTTGGTGCTTTTCGCCTTCTGATAAGCTATCCAGTTTCGCCTTATCTACTTCTTGTACTAACAAGCCTTTCTTTTTTGCACTAGCAATTATTTTTTTAATCGAGCCTTCACTTTCTCCAGTTTGTACTAATATTTTATCTACACTACGATTTGCTTTAAGAGCTTCTAAAATAGTATTTCTACCATAAATTACACTGTCTCTTTTCATAGGTTTTTTGTTTTTTTTACCTTCTTTATCCATTATTACCACCTCTAATTTCACTCATTCCAATTTCCATTAATTCTCCTAATCTTTCTAGTCTATTCTCAAGATACAAATATCCAACTAGTGCTTCTACACCTGTCGCTAATCTATATTCGTGTATATTTCCGTTTTTTGGAGTTGATGTACTTTTTGCATTTCTACCTCTTTTTAATACCGCAGTCTCTTCTTCTGTTAAAATATCTTTTAATTTATTATACATAATAGCTTGTGCCTTAGCTTGTACAAACTCTCTAGTTTGTTTATGCAGTGTATTAACTGGGGCATTCGCCTTTTTTACAATATAATCTCTTATAAATATTTCATATATCCCATCTCCAATATACGCTAATACTAAAGGAGAATAACTTCTTGCACTTACTTTATCTTCATTTGTTTTTTCCAATAATTTATACACGCTTAAATTGAACACCTTCTCTTGTATCTTTAATTTGAATGCCATGCTCTTCTAAAAATGCTCTTATTTCGTCCGCTTTTGCAAAGTCTTTGTTCTTTTTTGCCTTAGCTCTTTCGTCAATATATTCTAAAATTTCAGCATCACTTAGTCCAGTATTAGCATCATCTTGTGCTTCATAAATAATCCCTAATATATCTATTAATTTGCATAGATTTTGTTTTAAAGTTATAAGAACTACTTTATTTGAGTCGTTTTTAACATATGTGTTAGTCAGTTTAACCAGTTCAAATATAATACTTATTGCATCCGCAGTATTAAAATCGTCATTCATTGCATCATAAAAACGGGCATTATATAAGCTTAAACTATCTATTAATGTTTGTTCAGCCACAGTAACATCTTGATCTTTAGAATTTTTTATGGCAAATTCCAAATCTTCAAGACAATTTTTTATTCTAAGCAATCCTTGTGCTGAAGCTTTCATTAAATCTGCACTAAAGTTTAACGGACTTCTATAATGTGCACTTAGCATAAAAAATCTTACAGTATCATACCCAAATGCATCACCTATTTCTCGCAACAATTTAAAATTTCCTAAAGATTTTGACATCTTTTTATTATCTATGTTCAAGAAGCTATTGTGCATCCAATAAGTGGCAAATGCTTTACCGTTTGCTGCCTCACTTTGTGCAATCTCATTTTCATGGTGCGGAAACACAAGGTCTTCTCCACCTGCGTGTATATCAATTTGCTCACCTAAATATTTTTTACTCATAGCCGAACATTCTATATGCCACCCAGGTCTCCCTTGTCCCCATGGACTTTCCCAGTATGGCTCATTTAATTTTTTCGGCTTCCAAAGTACAAAATCCATAGGATTTTTCTTTTCAGTATTCACCTCAATTCGTGCACCAGCTTCTAGCTCTTCTAATACTTTTTTAGATAATTTTCCATAACCTTCAAACTTAGTAGTATCAAAATACACAGTTCCGTTAACATGATATGCTGCTTGTTTTTCTACTAAAGTTTCAATCATCTGTATTATCTCTTTCATCTCACTTGTAACTCTTGGATTAAACGTTGCAGGTTTTACATTAAGATTTTTAGCATCTTTTAGCGTTTCTTCTATATAATAATCTACTAATTCCATAGTATCTCTATGCTCGACATTAGCTTTGTGAATTATTTTATCATCCACATCAGTAAAATTTTGCACGTAAATTACGTCATATCCTACTTCTTCTAAGTATCTTCTTACAGCATCAAATACTATATATGGTCTTGCATTTCCTATATGAATTAGGTTATATACTGTAGGTCCACAAACATACATTTTTATTTCATTAGGAGTTAATGGAATTAATTCTTCCTTATTTTTAGTTAATGTGTTATAAATTTTAATCATAAGTTTCCCTTCTGCTCTCTATAAGGAGTACAATGCTAGTTGCGGATATACCTTGTTGTTGTCCTGTAAAGCCCAGTCCTTCTTCAGTTGTAGCTTTAATATTTACTTGATTTGGTGATACGCCTATCACATCTGCAATTATTTTTTTCATTTTTGCCGTATAAGGTGCCATTTTAGGCTTCTCAGCGACAATAGTACAGTCTAAATTAGAAATGTATAAAAACTTATTTTTTAACATCTCTACAGTAGTTTGTAATAACTCTATGCTTGATATACCTTTATATTTTTTATCATTATCAGGAAAATGAGTTCCTATATCCCCTAAACCTGCCGCACCTAATAATGAATCTATTATTGCATGTATTAAAACGTCTGCATCTGAATATCCAACTAATCCTAACTCATAAGGTATTTTCACACCACCAATTATTAAATTTCTGTTTTCATCTAACCTATGAACATCATACCCCATCCCTACTCTAAACATAGTTACTCACCTCTAAATAAATTATTTTCAGTTTCTAACCAACATTTTGCTACTTGATAATCTTTTTCTAATCTTACCCCCTTTAACTCGCATAAAACTAAATCTAATATATACTCCAATACAATTTGTGGTCCTATTACACATTTTATGTCAAAAGTTATAGTATCTTTCCTTATTTCATAAAGATTATCTAATATATCTATCTCTATTTTATATTTATTAAAATCAGTTTTCTTAAGGATTTGTTTAATTTTAGTCTTAGCTTTATCAATATACCATGCTTTTATAGCCGTTTGCACTGCAACATTAGTAAGACCGCCACCTTGTACCAAAAATTTCCCTCTAACTAATTTAACGCTAATTTCACCAGACGTTTCCTCTAATTCTACACCATAGTTTTTACCAAGATAAGTATATTTATCTAGTGCGTTATTCTGCTCACTCTCATTTGTAGGCGAAGTAATACTTGTAGGCGAAGTAGTATTTGTAGGCGAAGTAGTATTTGTAGGTGAAGTAGTATTTGTAGGCGAAGTAGCATTTGTAGGTGAAGTAATATTTTTATCTTTTTTAATAGTAGTAATTTTTTTAGTTGTCCCTTTTATGCGATCCACTTCTTGTAATATCCAATTTATATTTCCTCTTACCTTGTTCATTACATCGTATACTTTAACTCCTACTGGAGCCACCACATTTATTGTTCCATCTTTGGCGATATTAATAGAAATGTTTGAGCGTTTCTTATAATATAAGTTATACTGGATATTTTTATTGTTGTAATCAAAGTTTAGTTTCATATTTCCCACTCCCTTATTATATATATCTTAAAACCTCACTAATTTGAGATACTCCTATTACTTCTATTCCATCAATATGTGGCAATTTATTTTTATTTGCCTTAGGTATTATACATCTTTTGAAGCCTAATTTACTAGCCTCTATAATTCTTTTTTCTGGCATCGGTACTGCCCTTATCTCACCAGTTAATCCAACCTCTCCAAATACAACTGTATGCGGGTCAACATTTTTATTTCTAAAACTAGATGCTATGGCTACTACCGTCGCCAAATCAAGTGCCGGCTCATTCGCCTTTATACCTCCAGCCAAATTAACGTATACATCATAAGTAGATAAATCCAACCCAGCCCTTTTGTCAAGCACTGCAATTAATAAAACTACTCTGTTATAATCAAGTCCCGTCGCAGTTCGACGTGGCATACCAAATGTTGTAAAACTCGCTAAAGATTGTACTTCAATCAGCACTGGTCTTGTACCTTCTAATGTACAACTTACAACAGAGCCTGACGCTTCTAATGGCCGCCCTGCCAACATTAACTCAGATGGATTTTTCACTTCTACCAATCCTTTATCCACCATCTCAAATACACCTATTTCATTGGTCGCACCAAAACGATTCTTCACACCACGAAGAATACGA
>MDSQ01000095.1_pt1 | contig 15544 bp, 13 predicted proteins | sample 1008251 | NCBI WGS metagenome assembly MDSQ01 (sample SAMN05526597, study PRJNA338239) | gut metagenome | isolation source: Hindgut content | host: Naso unicornis | place: Saudi Arabia: Red Sea | collected 2016-05
AACAATTACACAAGTTAACGGAATAACTTCGGCTATACAAAATTTTGTTGACCCGCATAAAACTCAAGTAGTGTTTATGATATCAGACACCGCAATTACAATGAGTACAATAATCTCTGGTGCAATTATTACTATATGTGCAGCATTAGTTATAATTGGGGGAATAAAGAGAATTTCTAAAGTTGCTGAAATTGTTGTACCGATTATGGCGGTAACATATCTAACGCTAGGTTTGCTGGCAATAATTTGTAATATTAATTTAATTCCAGCAGCAATAAATGAAATAGTTGTAGGTGCATTCAATCCGACAGCAGTTGCAGGAGGAATTGTTGGAATTACGATAAAAACTGCTATTCAAAAAGGCGTGGCGAGAGGAATTTTTTCCAACGAGGCTGGTCTTGGTTCTGCACCAATAGCTGCAGCTGCAGCTTCTACTAAAGACCCTGTGCGACAAGGATTAGTAACAATGACAGGAACATTTATAGATACAATTATTATCTGTACAATAACTGGTCTTACAATAGTTATGACAGGTGCTTGGCAACCAGAGCTGGGTTTAGCTGGTGCAGAAATCACAATGTTTGCATTTAGCGTAGCATTACCATTTTCTTCGACTATAAGCTCATTTTTATTAATGACCTGCTTAATATTTTTCGCATTTACAACTATTTTAGGTTGGGATTATTATGCAGAACGTTGTATTGAATATTTAGCAAAAGGTAAAGAATCATACGTGAAAATATATAGATGGGCATATATTTTGATGATATTTATAGGACCATACTTAACAGTTGCTGCCGTTTGGACAATTGCAGATATCTTTAACGGACTGATGGCAATTCCAAATATTATAGCTCTTATAGCACTTTCTAAAGTAGTAAGTAACGAAACAAAGGCATATTTTGAAAATATTAATAAATAGGAGAAACCTCCATATACTTTATTAAATAAGTTTGTGGAGGTTTTATTATGCGAAAAAAAATCTATTGCTATATTTGTTGCATTAATTTAACTAAAAAAGATGTATCTATACTAGTTGATGAAAAGATTTTTATTAATGAATTATTAAAAGGTCAAATAAATTCTTATAAAAGGGTAAGCTCAAGTTACCATCAGATTAGTGTTATGGCACAAGATGAACAGATATGTGATAAAAAATTAAACTTACGTCCAAACGCAAGCTATATATTGATAATATCTGAAAAAGCAAAGCAAGAAGACGAGTTTAAATGTGTTTGCATTGAAGAAAAAAATATTCTATTAAAAGAGACGGATTGTGCAATAAGAATTGCAAACTTTGCAAAGGAGATAAAAGATATTCAACTAGAAGTAAAAGATGCAGAAAGTAGACATATTAAGACTACGTATACAAATATAAGCCCATATCATATAATAAATCCTACTAATGTAGACAAATTAAAAATTATCGATAATCAGGCTAAAGAAACTAGGTTAAAGCTTCCTAAGCTTAAAAAGTATAGAATATATACTATTTTTTTGGTACATGACAAAGTATTTAAAATAATTTTAAATATAGACAAAACTTCATATAGCGGAAATAATATACAACCTGCGGAAAATATCCAAAAATTGCCTAAACCAAAATTTAAGATTAAAAATAAAAAAAGTGTAGATACTAAACAAGAATAAATATACTATTGTCATAGATAATTTGCTAAAACAATTTGCAATAGAAATATAGGTTACAGAATAAGCTGCCATGTCACTTTGATTTGAAGAGAGAAATTTTGTTGAATAGGTGGTGTCTATGTAAGTTTTATGGATACTGCCTACACCTCTTTTTTTAGACCTACTAAATGTTAAAAAATTATTTCGTTAAAATAAGGTGAATTAGATTAAATTAGGAAGATTACTGTAACGAAAATAATAATTATGTTAAAAAATTAAGTTTTTGCTTGTAACATAATATAAAATCGAGTATAATTATCTAGACTTTATGTTTTACCAACTTTATTATTAAGAATATGGAGGGGTTAGATGAAAAATTTAATGGCTAGAAACAAAATCTCTGCTTTGTTTGATGCAAATAGTTTTGTAGAAATTGGAGCATTGATAAAAAGTAAAAGCACAGCTTTTTCTTTATCTTCTGAAGACACATTAACAGATGGTGTAGTGTGCGGTTACGGGACAGTAGGTGGCAAACTTGTATATGCTTGTGCTCAAGATGAATCAATCATGAATGGTGCATTGGGAGAGATGCATACAAGAAAAATCATTAAAACTTATGATGAGGCAAAAAAAGTAGGTGCACCTGTTGTAATGTTTTTATGTACTACGGGAGTACGCTTAGAAGAAGGGGTTGATACCCTAGAATGGTATGGAAAACTTTACAAAACTATGGCTAAGGCAAAAGGTGTTGTACCTCAAATTACAATAGTGTGTGGTAAAGCACAAGGTGGTGTGGCTATACTTTGTGGAATGAGTGATTTTGTATTTATGGATAGTAAAAATGCAAAAGTATTTTTAGCAAGTACAAATACTATGGAAGACAAAAATGCAAAACTAGATGATATTCAAACTAGTAGTGTACATGCATCTAAAAGTGGCTTAGCACAATTTGCGGGAGATGAAGCCTACATAACGGCTCATGTGAAAGAATTAATTTCAATTATTCCTAGCAATTACTTAGATAGTAATTATGTAGAGTGCTCAGATGATTTAAACAGAGTCGATGCATCTTTAAATAATTTTGATTTTGTTACACAAGATGTGACTAAAATTATAACAAGTATTGCAGATAATAATAAATATATTGCAATAAGTGAGGAATTTGGTAAGAGCGTAACTACAGGCTTTATTAAATTAAATGGTGCAACTATTGGGGTAATAGCAAATGCAGATAAAGGTATTTGTATAGAAGGCATAAAAAAATCTAATAAAATCTTACAATTTTGTAAAAGTTTTAATTTGCCAATTTTAACATTAGTAAATGTAACTCACTTTGCGTCTAGTATAGACAGTGAGCAAAACGGTATCATAGAGCAATTTAGTGAATTTGTTCTAAAAGTAGCAACAGCTGAAATTCCAAAGGTTAGTGTAATTTTAAATGATGCATTTGGCACACCTTATGTGATTATGAACTCTGGACACATAGGAGCAGATGTAGTATATGCTTGGCCAACAGCAAATATCAGCCTTATGCCAACAGATAGTGCAATAAAAATTATGTATTCAGAAGAGCTAGCATCAGGTACGGTGTCACAAGAGAAATTAAATGAATTAGTTCAAGAATATAACGCGCAAAATAGCGGTGTGAATGGTGTGGCATCACGTGGGTATATAGATGATATTATTGAGCCTGGTGCAACGAGAAAACGTTTAATAGCAGCTTTTGAAATGTTATATACAAAAGGATATAATAAGAGATAGGAGTGAGAGTATTGTCTAACTTTATGGCAGGATTTAGTACTTTTTTAATCGGTATATTAATGGTATTTATTGCTCTTTTACTGCTAATAGTTCTTATTCAATGCGTTGGAAAAGTTATAGGTAATATGGAACAACAAAAAACTGTAGCAACTCCTGTAACGCCAGTTACGCCTGTTATGGAACCAAAAAAAGTAGTGGAAGAACCAGTGGTAGTTGTAGATGATTGTGAGATTGTTGCAGTAATAGCATCGGTAATAGCATTAAGCTTAGGTACGACTACTGATAAGTTGCAAGTTAAATCATTAAGAAGAATTAGATAATAAATGGAGGGTATTTTAATGAGAAAATTTCAGGTAAATGTAAACGGAAAAGCTTATGAAGTAGAAGTAGAAGAATTAGGTGCAGGAGCGAGTATGTCACCAGTGGCTATGGCAGCTCCAGTAGCAGCAGCCCCTGCTGTTGCGGCTCCTGTAGTAGCAGCTCCTGCAAGTGTTGGAGCTGGAGAAAAGGTTGTTGCACCGATGCCTGGTAAAATTGTGGCAGTAAAAGTAAGTGTAGGTCAAGAAGTAAAAGAAGGGGATTTGGTTGCGGTTCTTGAGGCTATGAAAATGGAAAATGAGATATTTGCAAGTGCATCCGGTAAAATTACTTCTATTGTAAAACAAGTTGGAGATGCAGTAGAAGGAAATGATGTAATTGTAACGATAGCTTAATTCCATAAAAAATCTAAATAGGAGGATTAGCCAATGAACACAATGGATGTTTTAGTACAATCTATAGCAAACTTTGCAGCCGAATCAGGCTTTATGAGACTGAATTTCGGTTATATAGTAATGATTGTTATTGCATGTGTACTACTTTATTTAGCAATTGCTAAAGGTTTTGAGCCTTTATTGTTAGTTCCGATAGCGTTTGGTATATTGTTAGTAAATTTACCAGGCATTGGGATAAAAGATGAGGGAGGATTAATGTATTACCTATCTTTAGGTAAAGATTTAGGAATTTATCCGCCTCTTATATTTATAGGTGTTGGAGCCATGACAGATTTTGGCCCACTTATTGCAAATCCAAAAAGCTTATTATTGGGTGCAGCAGCACAAATAGGTATATTTGTTGCCTTTTTAGGTGCGTTATTAATCGGATTTACGCCAGAACAAGCAGCAGCTATAGGTATTATTGGTGGGGCAGATGGCCCAACTTCAATTTATACTGCGACTAAACTTGCTCCAGAATTATTGGGTGCGATAGCCGTAGCAGCCTATTCATATATGGCGTTGGTACCAGTTATTCAACCGCCTGTTATGAGAATGCTAACTTCAAAAGAGAATAGAATGATAAAAATGGAACAGTTACGCCCTGTTTCTTCAACAGAAAAGATAGTATTCCCAATTATAGTTACAATATCAGTTACACTGCTACTTCCTTCTGCAGGAACATTAGTGGGTATGCTTATGTTTGGTAACTTATTAAAAGAAGTAAAATCAACATCTCGTCTTGCAGAGGTTGCAAGTAACGGACTTATGTCAACTATTACTATCTTATTAGGTTTAAGTGTTGGTACTTCTACTAGTGCAGATAAATTTTTAACTGTGGAGACATTAGGAATTTTATGCCTAGGATTATTTGCATTTGTTATCGGTACAGGTACAGGCGTAGTATTTGGTAATATTATGTGTAACATGACTGGTAAAAAAGTTAATCCATTAATAGGAGCTGCTGGTGTATCAGCCGTGCCAATGGCAGCACGTGTTGTTCAAAAAGTAGGACAACAAGAAAATCCATCAAACTTTTTATTAATGCATGCTATGGGACCAAATGTTGCAGGAGTAATCGGTTCGGCGATTGCTGCTGGTGTTATGTTATCGATTTATTCTTAAAAATTAAGGGGGTAAAAAATAATGGAAAAACGACCAGTTAAAATTATGGATACAACATTACGTGACTCTCACCAATCTTTGATTGCGACACGTATGCCAACTGAGGATATGCTACCTATTTTATCTAAGATGGACCAAGTAGGCTTTCATGCCTTAGAAGTATGGGGAGGTGCTACCTTTGATGCGTGTTTACGTTTCTTAAAGGAAGACCCGTGGGAAAGATTACGCAAAATTAGAGCAGGTGCTCCTAAAACTAAGCTTCAAATGTTATTTAGAGGACAAAATATACTAGGATATAGACACTACGCAGATGATGTGGTTGAATATTTCGTACAAAAAAGTCTTGCTAATGGTATTGATATTATAAGAATATTTGATGCCCTAAATGATATGAGAAACTTACAAACTGCAGTTACTGCAAGTAATAAAGAAAAAGGTCATGCACAAGTTGCTATTTCTTATACGTTAAGTGAAGTGCATACATTAGAATACTATATACAATTGGCCAAAGACATAGAAAATATGGGTGCTAATTCTATATGTATAAAAGATATGGCTGGATTATTGGTGCCATATAAGGCAGATGAATTAATTACCGCACTTAAAGGTGCAGTTAAGATACCAATTCAATTGCATACTCACTATACAAGTGGAGTAGCTTCTATGACATATCTTAAAGCTGTAGAAGCTGGGTGTGATGTAATTGATACTGCTATGTCACCTTTTGCATTAGGAACGTCTCAGCCAGCAACAGAAGTTATGGTAGCGGCATTTAAAGATACGCCATATGATACAGGGTATGATATGGAATTATTAAGTGAGATTGCAGAGTACTTTAGACCTCTAAGAGAAAAAGCATTAGAGAGTGGATTATTAAATCCAAAGATGCTATCTGTAGATATAAACACTCTTCTATACCAAGTGCCAGGGGGTATGTTATCAAACCTTGTATCTCAGCTTAAGCAACAAAATGCAGAAGACAAATTCTATGATGTATTACAAGAAATTCCACGAGTTCGTGAAGACTTTGGATTTATCCCTCTTGTTACACCAACTAGCCAAATTGTTGGTAACCAAGCGGTTCTTAACGTTCTTGCAGGCCAAAGATATAAGATGGTTTCAAAAGAAGCTAAAGGTATTGTAAAAGGAGATTATGGTGAAACTCCAGTACCAATTTCTGATGAAGTTGTTAAAACAATTATAGGAAATGAAACTCGTATTACGTGTCGACCAGCTGATAATATTAAGCCAGAGCTTGAAAAGCTTAAGAAAGAAGGGGCAACATATGCTCAACAAGATGAAGATATCTTATCATATGCTCTGTTCCCTCAAGTAGCAACTGAGTTCTTTGAATATAGAGAAGCTCAACAAACTAAAGTAGATCCAACTCTTGCAGATAAGGCTAATAAAGCTTATCCTATATAAAATTAACTTAAAAGGCATGCCAATTTGGTATGCCTTTTAAAATGAGTTTTAACCCATAAAAAGGAATTTTTCTAATATGCATTTTTATTGCAAAAGGATAGGTGCATATGGTATAATTAGTCTAAATATAATAGAAAGAGGAGAATATTTATGAAGAAAATATTTGCTATATTTTTTGCATTAGGTATAAGTACCACTGCTTATGCTATGGATAATAGTATAGAAGGAACATATGAACAAAAAGAGGCAATCCTCTTTATAGATGGAGAGGTATTTGACCACGATATAATTATAAAAGAAGATCGCTCATTAGTACCCATGCGTTTTATTACAGAAGAATTAGGTGCAACAGTAGGATGGAATAACGATACAAAAGTGGCGACAATCGTAAAAAATGATAATATAATTCGGCTGGAGATAGGAGATTATAAGGCTATAGTTAATGGAGATGAGGTAGAACTTGACTATCCAACTATATTGTATAATGATTTAACTTATGTGCCACTAAGATTTATTGCAGAAAACTTTAATGCTGATATACATTACTCTCAGCCTTGGGTGGATGATTATTCTATAATAAAAAGTAACCCAAATATTATGATAGACCAAATTTTACTAGAAAAAGACTACATATCAATTGATGAGGCTATGAATATGATAAAGCAAACTTGTCTTATAGGACTTGAAAATTTTATTATATCTACCACTCAGAGTTTAGAAGAGGCAGAGGAGGACGTTACACGTTTTGATAATCATTTTGATTACATAAGACAAGATATTAACAATATATCTTTTGTAGGAGAAGTATCTAAATATTATAAATTTAATTTAAGCCCTGGATATGATATACTGTTTGACAAAGATACACATGAGATGTATTTTACGATTTATAGCCAAGAGACAATAGTTAAAAAGATTGATGTGGATGATAAAAGTTTATATACATTAATATATATAGTAGGCTAAAAATTTAAGGATTTATGCAGATTATTTAGAACTCGCTTTTTATTAAGTGTCCACAAAGGGGCAATAAGATTTTCTTTTGCTCCATCTCCGGTTAATCTGTGTATTATAATATTTGGTGGTAATACATTTAAAATTTCTGAAACAATATTAATATATTCCTCTTCTGTAAATATATAAAATGGGTTATCATTATATTGTTTTGCAAGTGGGGAATTTTTTAAAATGTGCAACATATGGATTTTTATTCCTGTAATAGGCAATTGTGAGAGATATTTTGCTGTTTCTATAATATCGTGTATACTTTCGTTTGGTAACCCAACTATTATATGAACAACAATTTCAATATTGCGTTTATGCAACTCACTTACTGCTATGTTAAATTGTTCTAAGCTAAATCCTCTGTTTATCCACGTAGCACTATTAGAGTGTATAGTTTGAAGGCCTAGCTCTACCCAAAGATGAGTTGTATCGTTTAAAAGATGCAGATATTCTAATGTAGGGATAGGCAAACAATCAGGTCTAGTTGCGATGGCAAGACCTACTACGTTTTCAACAGCTAACGCCGTTTCATATTTTTGTTGTAAAACCGATAAAGGGGCATAGGTGTTTGAGTATGCTCCAAAATAAGCAATATATTTTTTGACTCTAGGCCATTTGTTTTGAAGTAATGATATTTGAGAATTGATTTGTGACTGTATGTCAAGACGTCTATCTCCAGCAAAATCTCCACTACCATGACTGTTACAAAATATACATCCACCATATGATAGGGTGCCGTCTCTGTTTGGGCAACTAAATCCACCGTCAAGGGATAATTTAATGACTTTCTCACCATGCCGTTCTCGTAGGTACTCATTTAGATGGAAATGTTTTCTATGGTACATATTTCTATACTTCCTTCAACATATAATTTGAAAACTACCTTTAAAAAAAGGTAGTTTTAGTATATCATAGATTTAGATTGATGCAAGGGCACTTTCTTCTTTATGAGAACGGATTTCTTCGCAAGTTATCAAAATATTATCCCATTGACTGCTAGAAGATAGTTTCCTTGTAAGCTCGATAAAATCTTGACGAATTTTTTCAGTAAAGGTTAACTTTACTTGCTTTGAACTTTCTTCGGTACTACATTTAGCTATTTCGCATAAAAACTCTGATGCTCTGTCAGAGCTTACAAAAGGTAGATAGGGCTGTAAAATATCTAATTGCTTGTTTAACATCTCTAGCTGTTGTTCAAACGGATTATTTTTTACATTATCCACATAAGCAAAAAACGATTCTAAATTAAAAAATACTATATTGTTTAACTTAGAAAAGTCAAAATCGCTCAATACCTTTTTGAATTCTAATAAGGTGTTTTTTAATTCATTTTCTGTAAGTAGTTTCGGCATATACAAATCCCCCTTAAAATTAATTTACCTTACAATATTTATTGTGTCCAAAAAATAAAAAAAGTTATGATGTAAAATTTGTTTATTTTGAGTAGATCATAAAGAGGAGTGAAAGAATGGAAAATAAAAATGTTCTTGCTATAGATGATGAGCTACATATTTTAGAATTATTAAAATATAATCTTGAATCAGCAGGTTTTAAGGCATTTTGTGCACTAAATGCCGAGGAAGGATTTAATATTTTAGAAAATTATCAAATTGATGTAATTTTACTAGATGTAATGTTACCAGATATTGACGGAATAAGTATACTGAAATCACTAAAAGAAACTAAGTTTAAAGAAATACCTGTAATTATGGTAACAGCAAAAACAGATGAGATTGACCGTATAATTGGACTAGAATTAGGTGCGGATGATTATATTTCAAAACCCTTTAGCGTAAGAGAGCTAATTGCTAGAGTTAAAGTAGTTAGCAGGCGCAGCAAAAAAGGCGAAAATAACCATGACTATATAGTATATAAAAATATGCAAATGGATTTATCTAGTCATGAGCTGAAAATAGATGGTAAATTAGTGGAACTTAGCTACAAAGAATTTGGGTTGCTTAAAATTTTATTAGAAAATAAAGGGCGAGTATTAACAAGAGAAATACTACTAGATAAAATTTGGGGATATGATTATCAAGGTGAAACTCGTACTGTAGATGTGCATGTAAGGTATCTTAGGGGAAAGTTTGAGAAATTTGGTTATGCCCATTGGATAGAAACTGTAAGGGGAGTAGGTTATAAATTTATTAAGGAGTAAATATGTTTAAAAAAATTATTGCCCTAATTTTAGTAATTGTGATATTAGCTCATGCTGCTATTTTTATCACTCTTTTTAGAATAGAAGATTTATCAACTACAATAATATCCTGTGTTTGTATAATATTACTAGAAATAATACTGGTATATTTAAGCTTGCTATTATTTACAGAAAGGATACGAGTATCTATAAACAAACTAAATAGATATATAGAAAATTTAGATGATATACCTCAGTTACATATTGAGGTATATAAAGAGGAGTTTGAAGAATTTAAAAAATTAATTGTATCACTCGATACAATGATTGATAGATATAATAAAAACACTAAAAATTTAAGATATGAAAAGCGTAAAGCAGATTTAATTTTAAGTTACCTAGAGCAAGGAATTATAATTCTAGATGACCTAGGACTTGTTAAGGAAATAAATGATTTTTGTATAACAAGTTTGCAATTAAATATTAAGATAGATGATAAAATCGAAAATTTATTTTCAAACTCTACTTTTCAAAAAATGTTAAGTACATCTATAGCACAAAAACAATCGAAAAATTGTGAAATTACAGTAAACAGTCAAAATCTCTATATAAAAATTAAACCTCTTATTAAAAACACAGATAAATATGGATATATCATGTCAATAAGAGATATTACAGATATAAGAAAATTTGATGAAATTAAATACCAGTTCGTAAATAATGTAACACATGAATTAAAAACTCCACTTACCAGCATTAAAGGGTTTATAGAAACTTTACAATTGGGTGCAATAAATGATAAAAATGCCGCTACTAGATTTCTTGAAATAATGGATATAGAGGCTACTAGGTTATATAATTTAATTGAAGATATTTTATTATTATCTGATATAGAGCAAACAGAAGTTATTATGCCAGAAGAATTTGACTTAACAGCCTTAGTTACAGAAACTATATCTTTACTAGAATCACAAGCGTCAAAAAAAGGTATCCCAATTATCATAAAATTAGACCAAATAAATTTTAAAGGAGAACCAGATCATTTTAAACAGATTTTAATTAATTTGATTAGTAACTCAATTAAATATACTGAAAAAGGACATATAGAGGTTTTGCTTAAAGAAAAACAAAATGATATATTTCTAATTGTGAAGGATACTGGTGTAGGGATAGCATATGCACACCAAAATAGAATATTTGAAAGATTTTATAGGATAGATAAAAGCCGATCTCGTCAAAGCGGTGGTACGGGTCTAGGTTTATCAATTGTAAAACATTTGGTTGCGACGTATAATGGAGATATAAGAGTTAATAGTGCCTTAGGTAAGGGGAGTGCATTTATAATTAGATTTAACACTAAAAAGTATTGACATTTTTCGGCTAATTTCTTATTATATAAAGTGGGAAAAGACTATATCATTATGTGACGAAAGGATAAAAATATGAAAGTTATATTAACACAAGACGTAAAAAAATTAGGTAAAAAAGGTGATGTTGTAGAGGTGAAAGACGGGTATGCAAACAACTCGTTAATTCCAAAAGGGCTTGCCATGCCAGCAAATGCAGTTAACCTAAACAAAAATAAATTAGATAAAAATGCAGAGGAGAAAAGACGTCAAGAAGAGCTTGAAAATGCACAAAACATAAAAAATGTAATACATGATAAGAAGATAAGAATAGGCATAAAAACAGGAGAAGGCGGCCGTGTATTTGGCTCTGTTACGACAAAAGAGATTGCAGATAGCATTAATACTTCTTTTAATGTAAAGATAGACAAGAAAAAAATAAATCTTCAAAATCCTATCAAAGCTATAGGTGCTATAACCGTACCAATAAAATTGCATCCAAAAGTATCTGCAGATATCGTGGTTGAAACTATAGGAGAATAGATATAGAAAAAGAGGCTCAAGGCCTCCTTTTTATTGTAAAATTGTTAAATTTTCTCTTAATGCAAATTCGATATATTTTAAAGACACATATGAACGTCCATCAATTAATGTAACTTTTTCGTCCATTATCATTTTAATGCCATTAATTTCTAATACGTCACTATTTTGAGCAATTTGAATATCACCAATATTGATTACATTATTATTAACTGTTATATCCGCATCAAGGCCAAATATAGCTGGTATATCACGAACGGCAACCATTAAAGTACCGTTATCTGTAGTATATGGTGTTGCTCCTAGATACGTTGTATCAGTACCAATAGTTATACTATTTGTATTTAAGTCTAATACTTTTTGAACAGTAACAGGTAAAATTGGTACATACTCAATTATAACTTCTGGTGCAACTTCAGGTATTACTACTGGTTGTGTATTCTGAGTAATATCTCTATGAGTTATAATAAAGTCTTCAATTAAGATTGAGTCTTTTGTAGTATTAGTAAAGTTTCCATTATCTAATTTAGCATTCTTTAATGATATAGCAGTTCCCCCAACTTTTATATCATAATCTCCGATAGGTGTGTTTTGACCTACAGTAAATATCATATCTGAAATGATAATTTCGCCTGGTGCAGAAGATTGTCTTGTAATATCTATTACTATATAATTATTAATAAGCTGATAGTTAAGCTCAATTCCATTTGTAGAATTTATTGTTATATCTTCTAGTTGAATGTGGTTTCTTTCTGCACTTACAAGTTCTATAACAATTTGCTCATATTTTTCTAATATATTTGCTTGAGTTTCTTTAATAACAATTTCGCCTACATTTTGTTCTTTAATACCGATTTGAACATTTGCTGGTTCTGTATCTATAATTAAAGTATTTTCTACAGCTCCGACGATAAGTTCAATATTTGAAGAGAAGTTACGTGCTTCTGCAATAACTTTAACGTTACCAGTCTCATTTACACCTGCTAATAATTCAAGTTCAAGTTCTATGCAATTAGCTATTCTTGAATTAAAATTAGGACCAATATCGCCTACAATCTCTGTAATATTTCCTTGTGCATCTTTGTGTGCCTTAAAAGTTATACCGTCTACAGTAACTTCTTCAAAATTGATTATATCTGCACCTTTAGTAGAAATAAATATATTTAAATTGCTATCAAGGCTACCTGCTACAGTTTCAGTTATATTAAACTTAACTTTTTGAGGAGTTCCACCCGCAATAATATTTTGATTGTTACTAGTTGTTAAATTAACTTTATATTCTTTAACATCAGATACCATACCTGTTGAAACTATATCTCCAATAGATACAGTTAAATTAACTTGCTCGCATAAAACGCCTGTTTTGCGGTTTTCTGCAGTAACAGGTATATCTGTAATAGATATTTTACCTCTAATGTTATTGCTAGCAAGAGCTGGGATTTCTAATGTCAGTTGTTGGTTATATTCACTTAAACCAGTTATAGTGGCTACTGTATTTGTACCAGATAAGCCGTCTACACCAGTTACAGTAACGGTATCTCCTATAGTGGCATCAAATACAAGACCAGAGTTTGTTTCTAAATTCATAACCACTGTTGTAGGAGATATTAATGAATTAGATACAACCTCTTCAATAATAACTTCTCCTAAAAATCCTTTTCCTTCGATAGGAATATTTCTAGTTTCGCCAAATTTAATCTCTATATTTTTATCAGATAATGTATCCGCAGATAAGTTAATTGTTTGAGCACTAATTCCGCCGTTACCAATGATTTCAAGCACTGGGTTAGCCCCTGAAATCTCAAGTGATAGAGGTAACATAAACATATTGTTGGTTATATCTTTTACATGTACTTTTAGAGTATCAGAACTTAAATATTCTATAGTTACATTAGAAGAATGATTTTCGTCTAATACATATAGCTCTTGAATAAAAGCAACATCTTTACCTTTAATTAAGAACTCTTCGTTTGTATAGTTAACGTTTGTGGTTACAAACATATTAAGTGCATTTGAATTTTTAACTATTTCACCGTCTAGCACTTCGTATCCAAGAGTTGAGCCTACTATAATATCTTTATTATCAACAGTTGCATTTGATGCGGCCATTACAAAACTTCCTGCTCCTATGAATCCAAAAGCTGAACATACTGTTAAAGCTAATTTTTTCATTAATCTCATATACATCCTCCTTAGATATGTGTATAAGTAAAAGTAAGTTAAGTTTTATAAGTGAAATGTTTCGCTGCTACGAAAGATAGTATATAACATATTAAAACAAAAAGCAATAGAAAATGACAAAATGTAATATTTCTGTAATAATGCAATAAAATGTAAACCTAATAAGATTAAATAAATTAATATAGGTGACGCAGATAGATGTTTGCACTGGGTAAGTTAGTAAAATTTAGTTAGAAAAGTTTGTTTGGGGCTTTTAATAAATACGTTTTTTGTACATAATATAAAGACTAATAATTTTAAGAGAAAGGGGTAAGTAGAAGTATTTATGGAAGAGCAACTTAGGGTCCCACCACATAATATAGAAGCAGAGCAGTCGGTATTAGGCTCTATAATAATGGATGCAGATTCTATTGCTATAGCCAGTGAAATACTAAAAGCTACTGACTTCTATAGACCAAATCATAAAGAAATATATAATGCTATAATAGATTTATATGCTACTAATAAATCTATTGATATAGTTACAATTCAAAATAGATTAAATGAAAGAGGCCAGCTAATGCAGGTAGGGGGAATTTCTTACCTTGCAGATTTAGCAAATAATACTCCGACATCAGCACATATAAAGCAATATGCTCAAATTGTAGCGGATAAAGCAAATCTTAGAAAACTTATTAAAGCCACATCAAATATTAGTGCAAAAAGTTATGAAGCAGAAGATACTGTGCAAGATATTATGACATATGCAGAAAAAGAAATCTTTGATATTTTACAAAATAAGCAAACTGATGACTTTTCACCTATAAACGAGATAATGGTAACCACTATAAATAAAATTGAGCAAGCCAATAGGGCAGGTGGAGCCATTACTGGAATACCTACAGGGTTTATAGACCTTGATTATAAGACTGCTGGATTACAACCATCAGATTTAATTTTAGTAGCAGCAAGACCTTCTATGGGAAAAACAGCATTTGCACTAAATATAATTCAACATGCAGCACTGAGGCACAAAAAAAAAGTTGCGATATTTAGCCTAGAGATGGCAAAAGACCAACTAGTAAACCGTATGCTTTGTAGCGAAGCTATGGTAGATGCACAAAACGTACGTACAGGAAATTTACAACCTGATTCGTGGAATGCAATTGCACAAGCAATCCCTCGCATAACTGCTGCGGATATTTATATAGATGATACAGCAGGCATATCTATAATGGAAATGCGTGCTAAGTGTAGGCGTCTAAAAATGGATAAAGGGCTTGACTTGATTATGATAGATTATTTGCAATTGATGTCTGGTGGTGCAAAAACAGAGTCAAGGCAACAAGAGATATCTGAAATATCTCGTTCGCTAAAAGCATTGGCAAGAGAAATGGATGCACCTATAATCGCTTTATCACAATTATCAAGGGCACCAGAGGCAAGGGCAGACCATAGACCTATGCTTAGTGACCTTAGAGAATCTGGAGCAATAGAACAAGATGCGGATGTTGTTATGTTTTTATATAGAGATGAATACTATAATCCTGATACAGATAAAAAAAGTGTTGGAGAAGTTATAATAGCAAAACAAAGAAATGGACCAACTGGTACAATAGAACTTACTTGGCTTGGAAAATATACAAAATTTGTGGATACAGCAA